>OGCN01000016.1_pt1 | contig 245867 bp, 210 predicted proteins | sample 1570181 | NCBI WGS metagenome assembly OGCN01 (sample SAMEA4370584, study PRJEB24528) | human gut metagenome | reverse complement strand
TCGCGCCCTTGAAGTTGAACGTCAGATTGTCCAAATGCGGCCCGCGCAGCGTCGAGCCGTTACGCGGTTCGTAGAACCGCGTAACTAGTTAGTACATCTTTGCGCCGGCGGGGATGGAAGCGTCGAGCTGGATCAGGTTGAGACGCTCCTCGCCCTCCTCCTCGTGGATGGCACTGATGAGCATGCCGCAGCTGGGAATGCCCATCATCTTGCGCGGAGGCAGGTTGGTGATGGCGAGCAAGGTCTTGCCGACCAGGTCCTCGGGCTCGTAATAAGCGTGAATACCGGAGAGGATGGTGCGGTCGGTGCCGGTGCCGTCGTCGAGCGTAAAGTTCAGCAGCTTCTTGGACTTCTTGACGGCCTCGCATGCCTTGACCTTCACAGCGCGGAAATCGCTCTTGGAGAAGGTATCAAAGTCGACGAACTCCTCGAACAGCGGCTCAACGGCGATCTTGGAGTAATCGAGCGTGGGCTTAAGCGACGTAACGAACGGGCTCGCGGCGTTGCCGGCCTCGGCAGCCTTGGCGGCAGCGGCACCGGACTGGAAACCCTTCTCGGGCTTCATGTGCGGGAACAGCAGCACGTCGCGGATGGAAGCCTGGTTAGTGAGCAGCATGACCACGCGGTCGATACCGATGCCGATACCGCCCGCAGGAGGCATACCGTACTCGAGGGCGCGCACGTAGTCCTCGTCATACTCCATGGCCTCATCGTCGCCGCCGGCCTTCTCGGCCATTTGGGCAGCAAAGCGCTCAGCCTGGTCGACCGGGTCGTTGAGCTCGGAAAATGCGTTGGCGTACTCGTGGCCGGCAATAACCAGCTCAAAACGGTGGGTCAGACGCGGATCGTCCTCAAAACGCTTGGCAAGCGGGCTGACCTCGATGGGGTAATCACACACGAACGTGGGGTTGACGATGGTGTCCTCGCCCAGCTCATCGTAAATCTCGGCGATGATCTTGCCAGCAGTCCACTCGGGCTTGATCTCCAGGCCCTTCTCGCGCGCGGCGGCAGCAAGCTCCTCGACCGGCGTGTCGATGGTGACCTGCTTGCCGAGCACATCGGAGACGATGTCGGTCATGGGACGGCTGGCCCACTCACCAGAAAGGTCGATGGTCTGGCCCTGGTACTCGATGACCTCGGGGTTGCCGATGGCCTTGTTAGCCGCCTTAATGACGCCCTGGGCGAGCGCCTTCATGCCCTCGAGGTCGGAGAAGGCACGGTAGGCCTCCATCGTGGTGAACTCGGGGTTGTGGGTGAGGTCCATGCCCTCGTTACGGAAGATGCGGCCGATCTCGAACACGCGCTCAAAACCACCGACGATGCAGCGCTTGAGGTGCAGCTCGGTGGCAATACGCAGGTAGCACTCCTGATCGAGCGCGTTGAAGTGGGTAATGAACGGCTTGGCAGTAGCGCCGCCCTGGATGGTCTGCAGGATGGGGGTCTCGACCTCCATGTAGCCGTCGGACTCCATAAAGCGACGGAAGGTGGAGAGAATCTGCGAACGCTTACGGAAGGTCTCGCGAACGTCGTCGTTGGCGATCAGGTCGACATAGCGCTGGCGATAGCGGGTCTCCTTGTCGGAAAGACCGTGGAACTTCTCGGGCAGCGGACGAACGGCCTTGGCAAGCAGGGTCGCGCTCTTAGGGGCAACGGAAAGCTGGCCGCGCTGGGTGCGCACGACCGCGCCGGTCACGCCCAGGATGTCGCCCAGGTCGAGGGCCTTGAGCGTATTCCAGGCAGCCTCGTCCATGTCGTTGATGCGGCAGAACAGCTGAATCTCGGCAGTCGCATCGCGCACGACGATGAACATGATCTTGCCCTGACCGCGCTTGGCGACCACGCGGCCGGCGATCTTCACGACGTCCTCGGTGTCCTCGCCATCGGCAAGCCCGGCGTACTTAGCCTCAATATCGGCGACGTAGTCCTCAAGCTCAGAGTGCTCGGGATAGGGGTTCTGGCCCGCCTCGAACAGGGCGGCGCGCTTGGCCAGGCGGGTGGCGCGCTCGTCGTTGAGCGTCGATGCCTGATCGGCGGCGTTCTGGTTCTCTGCCATAAGTTAGCTCCTCAAACTAAAACGCTCCCCAGGATTCGGTCCCAGGGAGCGAAAACATACCTTTACGCGGGACCGTGGTCTAGCGTGCGATCTTGGCGATGGTGTAGACGCGAGTCTTGCCGGAAGGCGTAACGACCTCGACGGAGTCGCCCTCGCCGTGACCGATGATGGCGTGACCGACCGGAGACTCGTTGGAGATCTTGTGCTCGAGCGAGTTGGTCTCGGTGGTACCGACAAGCGTGACTTCCATGACCTCACCGTTGGGATCAATCAGCGAAACGGTGGAACCGATGGAGACGGTCAGGTCGCCCGTGGTGGCAGCAACCTGAGCGTTGGCGAGGATGGCCTGGATCTCGGCAATACGAGCGGCGTTCTGGGCCTGCTTGTCCTTAGCGGCGTCGTACTCGGAGTTCTCCGAAAGGTCGCCGAACGCGCGGGCTTCCTTGATGTCCTCGACGATCTCCTTGGCGTAATCGCCCTCACGCCAAGCGAGCTCCTCGACGAGCTTCTGGCGGCCCTCAGCGGTCAGTACGATCTGGCTTGCGTCCATACGGATATCTCCCCAACTCTGATCAAACAATCAACTGTCAACAAAACGAAAAAGACCGGCTAGCCTGCGGGCAAGCCGGTCAGGTGCTCACCCCAAAGGGATGGGACTACTCTGCGTCCGCGTCGCTGTCCTCTGCCTGCTTCTTCTTGGCAGCAGCGAGCTTGGCCTCGAGCTCAGCGATCTCCTTGTCCTCCTCGGACTGCTCGACCACGACCTCCTCGGCCTGCTTGGTCTCGGCCTTATCGTCGCCCTCCATGCCCTCACGGATATTCTTGACGGTAGAGCCGAGGGACTTGCCGAGCTTCGGCAGGTTCTTGGGCCCGAAGATAATCAGGACAACGACGAGAATAATGATGAGCTCAGGAGCCCTCAGTCCAAACATGTAGACCTCCACAATACAGCGAGACAAGCTCGAATGAGTATACCGCGGGTATCGCGGTATCACAACACTAGCTAAAAAAAGGGACCGCAAGAAGCGGTCCCTCCTCATGCTCTGGTCGGGTTGACTGGATTTGAACCAGCGACCCCTGCGTCCCGAACGCAGTGCTCTACCAAACTGAGCCACAACCCGTTAGCTCGACTATAGTAACAAAGATTTTCGCCGCGTGCTAGAGAAATTTTTATTTCTTTGGCGCGTCGATTTGAACCGTGTTGGGAATAAGCTCAGTCGCGCAGGCCCACCAGCCATTTTGCTGGGCAGCATCGGCAAGCCTTTCGGCCGTGGCAGCGGTGTCGCAAATGGCAAACGAGCAGGCACCCGATCCGCACACATCTACAGCAACGGTTCCGTCCTGTTTACGCAGCCAGTCGAGGACCGTTTGAATCTGCGACTCCATCTGTGCGGAAATGACACCAAGGTTGTTATGGATGAGTGCATATGCCGTCTCGGCATCACCAGCACGCAAGGCAGAAGCTATCGCGCCGGGCTTGTCCGCAGGCACCGAGGCCTCGTCAAAACGTCGATAGGCTTCAATTGTCGAAACACTTGCCTCGCGCGGCTTGACCAGCACGACGGGCGTCGCGGGCAGCGCGGGGTACTCAGTTGCCAGCACGTCTCCCCCACCTACGTAGAACGCAGGACTCGCGTGCAAAAAGAACGGGACGTCAGCACCAATGCCTCGCGCAATATCGTCGAGCGCTGGGTCGGTGCGATCAATGCCCCAGAGCTCCGCCAAGGCGACAATGACCGCGGCCGCATCCGTCGAGGGGCCGCCCAAGCCGGCGCACAATGGGATGCGCTTCTCAATCGTCACGCAGATGTTTGCCTCGCGACCATAATGCTCGGCCATAGCAACCGCAGCCCGATACGCCGTATTCTTTTGCATGGGAAAATCTGATGCTGGAACCGTCTGGACGGTCAGCGCCTGCGCCGGCGTGACCGTCACGGTATCGGAAAGACCGACGGCCGCCATCAGGGAATCGACCCTGTGGTAGCCGCGGTCATCGCGCTCGGTATGAACCCCCAGGTAGAGGTTAATCTTTGCCGGCGCGGAAAGAGTCAGGGACCGATCGGTCACCGTTAATGCTCCTCGAGCTGATTGCCGAGCGGGGTAAAGATGTGCTCGCCGCTCTCGGGGTCGAACAGCTCGACCTGACCGGTGAGGACATCGATATACTGGTAGGACTGACGCGACTTGCGGCCGCGACGCTCGTCAACCTCGACAATGAAGACGGCCGGGTGGACGCTCTTGATGGTGCCCATGCGCTCGACGACGCGGGTACGGCCCATGTTGGCCTTCACCTTGACGCGATCGCCCACCATATCGGTCAGCTTCTCGTGGATGTCGTCGACGTGATTGACTTCCATCTCTTCCATGAACAGGGCCTCCAGAAGGTGCAATTCAAAAAGGGGATAATACCCCTAAGATAGACAAAACTCTAATACTATAGCACCCTGTTATGGCCATACGCAAGTAGCTAAATAAGCCCCGTCCCAAATTGACTACTTACAGACTATCGGTATCCAGGACGATGGTAAATGGACCGTCGTTGACCAAGTCGACTTTCATATCGGCGCCGAAGATGCCATGTGCTACGTGCTCGACGTCCTCGCGAACAAGCGTCAGGAAGTACTCGTAGAGCTCGTTGGCGACATCGGGGGCGCCGGCATCCGTAAACGATGGGCGGCGACCGTGGCGGCAGTCGGCGAACAGCGTGAACTGCGACACCACGAGCACCTCGCCGTCGACATCGGCAAGCGCCAAGTTGGTCTTGCCGTTCTCGTCCTCGTTGATACGCAGCCCGCGGAGCTTGCCCCACAGCTTGTCGGCCTCGGCACGTGTGTCGCCGTGACCCACGCCCAGCAGCACCAGGTAGCCGCGCCCAATGCGACCCACGCATTCGCCATCGACCGTCACGCCGGCGTTGAGCACGCGCTGCACCACCGCACGCATGGCCTACTCCTCGCCCGTCAGCTTGGCGGACAGATGCTCGAGCGCGTGGAAACGATGGCTGATGGCGTTCTTCTCGTCAGCCGTCAGCTCGGCCATGGTCTTGCCCGGCGTGTCGACCGGCAGGAACAGCGGGTCGTAGCCAAAGCCGTGATCGCCGCGGCCCTCGTGTGCGATAACGCCCTCGCAGGCGCCCTCACCATAGGTGACCAAACCGTCCGTGTCGATGAGCGCGACGACGCTCATAAAGCGCGCAGTGCGGTCCTCGTCGGCCACGCCCTCCAGATTTACGAGCAGCTTGGCGTTGTTGGCGGCATCGTCTCCGTGCACGCCCGCATAGCGCGCGCTATACACACCGGGCTCACCGTCCAGCGCGTCGACGACCAAGCCCGAATCGTCGGCAATGGCCATAAGGCCCGTCTCCTCAACCGCGGCTTGGGCCTTGATGATGGCGTTCTCCAAAAACGTCGTGCCGTTTTCCTCGGGATCCTCAAAATCACCCAGCTGGCCGAGCGCCACAAAGCGCACCTCGGGCATGACCTTGCCCAAAATGGCCTCGATCTCGGTGAGCTTATGGGCGTTGCCCGTTGCCACGACGATGGTCGCCGCCGGGTCGAGGGTGTCGATGTCAATCTTCTCAAGTGCCATGACTGGCCTCCTTGTCTCTATAGCAAGCCGCGTGAGGGGCGTTTGGGCACTTGACCCCTCCCCTCTCAGGCGATCGGACCTTTCAACGCAGCATTTCAGCAGATAAAACCTACCAAAATAAACCTGTCCCTTTTTGGCAGGTTAGGCGATGGCTTGGCGCTGAAGCTCGATGAGCTCGGCGACACCCTTGTCGCCCAGGTCGAGCAGGGCGTTGAGGCGTTTGCGGTCGAAGGGCGCCTGCTCGCCGGTGCCCTGGAGCTCGATCATCTCACCGGTATCGGTGGTGACGAGGTTCATGTCGACCTCGGCATGACTGTCCTCGGAATAATCGAGGTCAAGCAGCGTATTGCCGTCGACAACGCCCATGGAGATGGCAGCCACCTGACCGATAAGCGGGATGCGCCCGATCTTGCCCGCCTCGACCCACATGGCGAGGGCGTCGTGCAGTGCCACCCAAGCGCCGGTGATGCTCGCTGTACGCGTGCCGCCATCGGCCTGAATTACATCGCAGTCGACGGTGACGGTGTACTCGCCGAGCGCCTTCATGTTGACGACGGTACGCAGGCTGCGGCCAATGAGGCGCTCGATCTCCATGGAGCGACCCTTGCGGTTGGCGTGCTCGCGCTTGCAGCGCTTGCCGGTCGACGCCGGCAGCATGGCGTATTCCGCGGTCACCCAGCCGGCCTTAGCTCCCTTTCGCCAGCCCGGCACGCCCTCCTCGATAGTGGCGGCGCACAGCACGCGCGTGTCACCGAACTCGGCCAAACACGAGCCGTGGGCGTGCTTCATGACGCCGCGAGTAAGCTTGATGGGGCGCAGCTCATCGGCGGCGCGGCCGTTGGCGCGGTTGACCTGCATATACTCCATAGAAATATCCTTTCGGCAAAAGATGTGGCGAAGGCTTTGGCGGCTGCCTTACATCTATTTCAGTTCATCGATATCGATATGTTCGATGCTCTTGAGCGGCTGACCAAAGATAAAGCTGCCCGCCACCGCAAACTCGGCAATATTATCGGCCGTCGTTGCAAAACGATGTTGCGGCTCGGCTGCGTCGCCCGCCAGCTGCTCGCGGCGCGTGAGGATATCGGTCAGCTCGCGCGTGGTCTCCTCGGCGGAACTCACGACGCGCACCCCAGGCCCCAGCGCATGGCGGATAGGTCCCACCAACAGCGGGAAATGCGTACAGCCGAGCACCACGGTATCGATACCGTGGTCGCGCAGCGGCTCAACCGTGGCACCCACCAGCGCACGCACGGCAGGCGTATCGAAGATGTCCTCGTTCTCAAGCCACTGTTCCTGCAGATGTGCACCCGAGGCGAGCTCGTGTTCGACAACCTCGACAAAGCTCGAGGCAGGACAGCCGTATACATCGACGCCGGCATCCAGGTCCTGAATGGCGCGCGTGTAGGCGCCCGAGCGAATGGTGAGGTTGGTGGCGAGCACGCCCACGCGACGCGAGCGGGTGCTGTTGATCGCCGCACGGGCACCCGGCGCGATCACACCGATGACGGGAACGTCGAGCACCTGCTGGGCCAGACGCAAGGCCGCAGCGGTCGCCGTGTTGCAAGCGATGACCATAATCTTGACGTCGTGCTTCGAAAGCCAACGACCCGCCTGCAACGCAAACGAGCGCACCTCATCCTCGGTACGCGTGCCGTAGGGACAGCGCTTGGTGTCGCCAAAGTAGTAGACGGACTCGTGCGGAAGTGCCGTTGCGATCGCGCGCGCGACCGTCAAGCCGCCCAGGCCCGAGTCGAACACGCCGATCGGACGCGTGTCCCCGGCCATATTATCGATATCGGACATTACCTCACCAGATTCTCTCTCGAAAAATGCGACCAATCGTGATGCGTCGCGCTACGAACGGGCTGCGACCAGCAGCTCGGCTGTTGCCACCCAACCGTCGACAATCTTGCCGCGCGTAATATAGGCATTGTCGCAGGCGTCCAAGAACTCCGGGGCACCGGCGCTCGTCAGACCGTTCTCGACCAGGCAGAACATGCCAACATGGTCGGCCATGTAGAAGTCGGACTCGGAGTCGCCGAGCGCAAGCGTCTCCTCGCGCTCGATCCCCAGGTGCTCGCAGAAGCGCGCAATGGCAACGCCTTTGTTAAGACCCGCCGGATTGATGTTGAAGGCGCGACCGTCCTCGACGCGATTAAGCTCGAGCGTCGTCGGCTTGGACAGGTGAGTCAGATGGCCGTTGCAAGCCCAGACCAGACCGCAGCCGGCCTCGTCCAGGATGGCCTGGACCTCATCGTCGGGCACATCGCCGCGCATGCCGACGGTGACCTCACGGTACTTGTAGCCGGTCGACATGTCGTTGTGGTACTCGATCTTGTGCGGCCAGCGGGCAAGGATCTTCTCGCACACGCCGGTCTGCTCGATCACTTGGTGCGGAGTAAGGCCGCAGGCGGGGTCGTAAGGCATGTCGCCGGTCAGATACTCCCAATCGTTGGCTTTGAGGTCGTACATGACCAGGCCGCCCATCTCGCCGATGTAGGAGTTGAGGCCGAGCACGCGCGCATCCTCGTGGATCATGGTACGGTTGCGGCCCGAGGTGGGAACCACCTGAATACCAGCGCGAGCGAGCGCCACGACGGCCTCGACGAGTTTGGTCGAGGGGTTGCCGTCGTTGTCGCGCAGCACGCACGAGCCGGGTGCGAGCATCGTGGCATCCAGGTCGGTAAAGACGTACTTGACCTTGGCCAAGCGCTCGCGCATCTCGCCCGAAAGCTCAGCGACGGTCGGCAGGGTATTGTGGGACATGGTTACTCCGTTTACGTAGAAGGGTTTGGACTTGGACGGCATGTTTTGATTGAGGGAACACGCTTATGGCGACAGCGCACTCAGGGCGCCGCCGCCATCATGGTTCATTAGTCAAACTGGGTAACATCGATCAGGCGATTGGCCAACGAAAGGTCGCTCTCGATGGGCACGAACTCGTCACCCACGTGCATGAGCTCCTCGTCACCCTTTGCCAGCAGCAAGACAATGGTGGGAGCATCGGGGTTGACGTACTCCTCGCGCGCCGCCTTGAACGCCGCATGCACGGCGGCTTCGCGGTCGAGGATGATCTTGTTCGGCGTATCGTCGGGAACATGCTCGGCAAGCTCGCAACAGACCTTCATCGGGTCTTCGTGAGCTGGATCCTCGTTGGCAAAGATCATCAGGTCGGAATACGGTGCAGCCTCACGCGGAAGCTGCTCGCGGCGCTCCTGCGCCTTGCCGCCGGCAGCGCCAAACAGCGCAATGACGGGGCTAGCGGGAAACGCGCGCTTAACCGACGAGAAAAGCGAGCGGAACGAAAGCTGGTTGTGCGCGTAGTCGACGACACAAATCACGCGGCCGTCCTTCGACTCCACGACCTCCATACGGCCCGGCACACGCAGTTTGGAGAGGCCCTTCTTGATGGCCTCGATACCGATGCCGATCTCGCGCGCGGCGGCGGTAGCGACCAGCGCGTTCTCCACGTTGAAGTCTCCCGCGATACCCAGCAGGACCTTCTCCCCCGCCTCGGACTCGTCGGCACACAGGCCATGCAAGTTGAACTCGATGCTAAAGCCGACCATGCGTACGTCGCTCGCCCACAGGCTTGCCTCGGGATGCTCGACGCCAACGGTCACCAAACGCTCGGCCGTCGACGCTGCCTCCAGCACACGGTCGACCTCTTCGGTGCCCAGATTCACCACGGCGGTCTTTGCCTGGTCAAAGATCCTGAGTTTGCTCTCAAAATAATCCTCAAACGTGGGGTGTTCGATCGGCGAGATGTGGTCGCGGCCGATGTTGAGGAAGCACGCCACGTCAAACGGCAGATTCTCGACGCGTTGGTACTTGAGCGCCTGGCTCGAAACCTCCATGACCATGGACTGGCGACCGGACGTGCGGCAGTTGGCGATATGGCGCCAGACCTCGGGGGCCTCAGGCGTAGTATTGGTGCTCTCGTAGCACTCGATGCCATCGTCGGTACTCACCGAGCCGATCATGCCGCAGGACTCGCCCGCCGCTTTGATAATCGACTGGAGCATAAAAGCGGCCGTGGTCTTTCCCTTGGTGCCGGTGATGCCCACGATCTTGACGTCGTGGTCGGGACGGTCGTAGACCTCCGGCGGCAACAGGGCCATGGCCGTGCGAACGCTATCAACAACCAGCATCGCAGCACCGCTCTCCTTCGCCAGCGGCTCCAGAGACTCGACCAGCGACTCCTCACACACAAATGCGACGGCGCCCGCATCGAGCGCCATGCTCAAAAACGCGGGCTTAAAGGCAGCACCTTTGCAAAAGAATACGTCACCTGCCGAGACCGCGCGCGAATCAAACGAGCAGCCGGTCACGGCGCGCTCGTCAACCTGCTCTGATGCGCGCAGCTCGCCGCACACATCGAGAAGCTTGGCAAGCGTATCGACCGTGGTCACGGTCGCGGAATCCGAATGGTGCATCTTTCACCTTTCTCAGCCATTTGGCAGGGACGGTTTTATAGTAACTGAAACGCACCCACGCAAAAACGGCTCCCGGAGGAGCCGTTACGCGCAGGCGTTCGTAAGCCGAGGCTAAGCAGCCTGAACAGCGGGCTGGTCCTCGTCGATAAAGAAGCGCTTGTACCACACTAGGAACACGAGCGGCGTATAGATCTTGCGCTGGAAATCGCCCTTGCCCGCAAAGTGCAGATCGAGCAGGTGCATGAGCTCGTCGGTATTGAAGAACTCGCTTGCCCACGGCGCGGTGAAGTACTCCTTGACATAGTCGTACCACTTTTGCTCGCGCAGCCAGTAGACAATCGGCACCGGGAAGCCCACCTTGGGACGGGTGGCCCACTCATCGGGCAGCGACTTGTTGGCAGCGTGGCGGAGTACCTGTTTGTTGCCGTTCTCGTTGATGCGGTAGCGGTCGGGAATGTGCTCGGCGAACTCCATGACTTTGCGGTCCAGGAAGGGCACGCGCAGCTCCAGTGAGTGTGCCATGCACATCTTGTCGGCCTTGAGCAGAATGTCGCCCGGGAGCCACATGTTCATGTCCAGGTACTGCTTCTTGACCAGCTCGGGCTGACCCTTCACGCGCGCATAGATGGGAGCGGCAAGCTCGAAGGCGCCATCGCCGGTGTTGTACTCGGGCTTGAGCACGCCGTCGACCTCGCGCTCCGGCCATACCAGAGCCTGTCCCAGGAACGACTTCTCGGGGATCTCGGCACCCTTGACCAGGAAGTTATGTCCCTTGAAGTACGGCATATGCAGCGCCAGGTTACCGAGCGCGCGACGGATGGGCAGCGGCACCATCTTTTTGTACTTGCGCACCGGGACCGTATCCTCGTAGTAGGCGTAGCCGCCAAAGAGTTCGTCGGCGCCTTCGCCCGAAAGCACCACGGTGACGTCCTTGCGGGCCATCTCGGCCAAGAACCACAGCGGCACGGAAGACAGGTTGGACTGCGGCTCGTCCATGTGATACTGGATGTCCTCGAGCGCACCGAAGAACTCGTCGGCGGTAATCATCTTGCGAACGTTTTCGACGCCGAGCTTATCGGAAAGCTCCTTGGCGTAGTTGGTCTCGTTGAAGTTCTTGTAGTCAAAGCCCACCGAGAAGGTCTTGTCGGGCATGAGGCAAGCGGCGATGTAGCTGGAGTCGACGCCACCGGAGAGGAACGACGCGACCTTGACGTCGGCGATGCGATGGGCCTCGACGCTCTCGTGCACGACCTCGTCCAGCTCATCGACATACTCTTCGAACGGCTTCTCGACGGCAGAGTAATCGCAATCCCAGTAACGCTCGATGTTCATCTTGCCGGTCGGGATATCGACGGTAAAGTAGTGCGCCGGCGGCAGCTTGTAGACGCCCTCGAAGAAGGTCTCCTCGGTTGCCGAATACTGCAGCGTCATGTACGGACGCAGGGCCTTTTTGTTGACCGCCTTGTGGAAGTGCGGGTAGTCCAGGAAGCTCTTGATCTCGGAACCAAAGAGCACGCCCGGAGCGCCGTCGCCCGCATCGGCCATGGGATAGTAGTAAAGCGGCTTGATGCCAAAGATGTCGCGGGCGCCAAAAAGCTTATTCTTCTTTTTGTCCCAGATGACGAAGGCGTACATACCGCGCAGGCGATCGAGGATGGCCTCGCCCCACTCCTCGTAGCCGTGCAGGAGGCTCTCGGTGTCGGCGCCGCAGTGGAACTTGTAGCCCTTGGCCTCGAGCTCGGAACGGAGTTCTTGGAAGTTGTAGATCTCGCCGTTGAAGACAATGACGACGCTACCGTCCTCGTTGGCCATGGGTTGGGCGCCAGCCTCGGTCAGGTCGAGGATCGACAGGCGGCGGAAGCCGAGGGCAACGCGGCCGTCGATAAACTGACCGCCCATGTCGGGACCGCGATGGACGATGCGGTCCATCATCTTGGTGAGCACCTCGGATTGGTTATCCGTCCCACCGACAAAACCGACAAAACCGCACATATACTATCCCCTCTGCTGTTGCTGGGCATCAAATCGAATCAGTAGCTTTTGAGTATACCCGAGGGCGTAAAGAGGGGCGGAATGTTCAGGCAATCTCAACTGAATCAGCTCCGCTGTGACACGCGCGAGTTACCTTTAATGGATATGAGGTGAATGAGGCGATTGTTTTGCTATACTCTCTCCGCACGGGCGATTGGCGCAACGGTTAGCGCAGGTGCTTTACACGCACAAGGCTGGGGGTTCGAATCCCTCATCGCCCACCACTGATTTGATAGGCTCCCAGCAATGGGGGCCTTTCTTTTTTGGACCCATCGCAGAGGGATTCGAACCCGACAGGGTGCGAAGCTGAGGAAACGCGAAGCGTTTTCCAGCGCAGCACGCGAGGAGCGGAGCGACGAAGCGGGGCGCGGGCGGCGCCAGCCGCACGCGGACATCCCTCATCGCCCACCACTGAATTGTTAGGCCTCCAGCGATGGAGGCCTTTCCTTTTTCAGGCCCAGCGCATGGGATTCGAACCCGCCAGCACGTCTGTCACAAAGGCCGTGGTCAAAAAATGGCAAAAATGAGTACTGCTACTTTGTTTGCAACATATAAATAGACAGTATTTGCTTAAGTTACGCAACATATGTCCATTATAAGGGCTAACAGTTGAATCAAAATCGTGCTTTCATCGCCATTTCGACTTGCTATCTGGCCTTATTAGTCCAAAATTGCTGCTACCAAATCGGTAACAGTACTCATATTTGATGTTTTTTGACCAGCAGGTCTCCCTGCCTTAGCAAATCTAAGGCAAAACGGGCTCCAGACCGCTGAATCATGCCGCGTAGGGCACTTCCGCAGTCCGGAACCCGGTCCAAATTGAATTATCGCACCGCGTTAGCCCAAGACACCCGACAGGATCTCGATCAGGCTGTCCACGTCGGCTTCCTCGCAGACGAGCGGCGGCAAGAAACGCAGCGTATGGGCACCCGTAGCGTTAATCACGACACCGGCGGCCAGCGCGCGGGCAACAATATCATGCGCATCGCCCGCAGCGTCATCCAAGTCGCATCCGAGCATCAGGCCGCGGCCACGAACCTCAACCACGTGCGGGAGCTTGGCGAGCTTTGCCTCCATATAGGCGCCCACCTTGGCAGCATGCTCGGCATAATCGCCACGCACAAGCGCGGAGAGCGTCGCGGCACACGCCGCGATGGGCAAGCAGCTACCGCCAAAGGTCGAGCCATGGTCGCCCGGCTTAAACACGTCGGCAATCTCCTTCTTTGCCACGACGGCACCCATGGGCACGCCGTCGGCAATGCCCTTGGCAAGGCTCATGATGTCGGGCTCCACGTCATAGGTTTGGAACGCAAATGGCTTGCCGGAGCGGAAGATGCCGCACTGGACCTCGTCGGCGATAAGCACGGCGCCCACTTCGTGTGCCAGGTCGCGCGCTGCCGCCATAAACTCCTCGGTCATAGGGTGCACGCCACTCTCACCCTGGATCGGTTCGAGCATTACAGCGCATATTTCACTGCCCAGCTGCTTAAAGATCGCACGCAGTTCATCGACATCGTTGGGCGTGCAGGCCACAAAGCCACCCGGCAGTGGGCGGAAGCTGTCCTGCAGCCAATCCTGCATGGTGGCGGCAATGGTCTCGAGCGTACGGCCGTGGAACCCGCCGCGCATGCACACGATGGTGTTGCCGCCATTACCGGCACGCTTGGCGTACAGGCGCGCGAGCTTCATCGAGCCCTCGTTGGCCTCGGCGCCAGAGTTGGCAAAGAAGGTCTCCCAAACCTGCTCATCCGCAGCCGGGGCACCAAGAGCAGCTGCCGTGGTCTCATCGCCGGCGACAATGGCATCGGCAAGCACGCGCGCACCATCTACGTCGTCGTTAGCAAGCTTGGACAGCAGCGCCGCGACCTGTCCGCGCTGCTCAATGTAGAAGTAATTGGAGACATGCATGAGCTTTTTGGTCTGTGCCTCGAGCGCCGAGAGCACAGCCGGGTCGCCATGACCTAGGCTGCACACGCCGATGCCGGCAAGAAAGTCGAGGTACTCACGGCCATCGTCGCCGGTGAGCTTCATGCCGTGACCCTCGACAAACTCGACCGGAGAGCGGCCAAAGGTATGCATAACGTAATGGGATTCAAGCGATTGCTGAGCTACAAGTGACATGAGATGCCTTTCGTTGGGCGCCAGACGGCGCGGGGCTATGGGTGCAGGAATGGGGCGGCTGAGGGTCAGCTAGACCGTCTGAAGCTTCTCGACCTCGTCAAGGTTCTCGGTCAGACGCGCAGCAAACGTCGAAAGCGGATGCGGATGCGTATCGAACTCGTAAGCCGTCTCGGTGGAATGGATCACGGTGCCGACGCCGGCATCGGTCAGCAGCTCTAGGAGCAGCGAATGCGGCGTAGTACCGTTAATGATGTGGGCACGAAATACGCCGCCGGTAAGCGCATCGACGGCCGCACGCAGCTTGGGAATCATGCCCTTATCGACCTCGCCGCCGTAGAGCATTTCGTTAACCTCGTCGAGCGTTAGGTTGGAGATAAGCGAGCCCTTGTCGCTAAAGTCCTTGTACAGGCCATCGACATCGGTCAAAAAGATCGCCTTATGCGCGTGGAGCGCCGCGGCAACGGCACCGGCGGCGGTGTCGGCGTTGATGTTGAAGAAACCGCCGTCCTCCCCCGCCGCGACGGTAGCGATGACGGGGATGTACTCGCTATCGAGTAAACGCTCGATATAGTCGGTGTTGACGTGCGTCACTTTGCCCACGCGACCGAGCTCGGGGTCGAGTGGCTCGGCGATAAGGGTGCCGGCGTCGCTGCCGGACACGCCCACGGCCAGGTTGCCGTGGTGGTTGAGCGCCGCGACCAGCTCCTGATTGACCTTGCCGCCCAGTACCTCGCGCACGATGTCCATGGTGGCAGGCGTAGTCACGCGCTGGCCGTTCTTAAACTCGACGGGAATGTCGTAGTGGCTGAGCGCCTCGTTGATAGCCTTGCCGCCGCCATGCACGATGACGGGGCGCATACCGATGATCTTGAGCAAAACGATGTCGCTCATCACGTCGCGGCGCAGCTGCTCATCAACCATGGCGGCTCCGCCATATTTGATAACAACCGTCTTGCCGGTCAGGTTCTTAATCCACGGCAGTGCTTCGAACAGCAGCTGCGCGGTTGCTTCGTTGGATTCGCTCGAACGACAATCGCGTGCGAATTTCATAATCTGCCTCGTCTTTCGTATCGTTATCGCGCCGTGCTCCGCTGTCCGCAATCGCGGCAAGATGCGCAGCGTGCCTGGAATCTAGGAACGGTAGTCACCGTTAATGGAGATGTACTCGTGCGTGAGGTCGCAGGTCCACACGGTCGTTGCCGCGTCGCCTGCGCCCAGGTCGGCCGAGATCACGATCTCGGGCGCCTCGAAACGTCGTAGAGCCTCGTCCTCGTCAAAGGGAACAGTCAGACCATCGCGACAGACAGGCATGCCCATCATGTCGATGGAAACGTCTTCCTGATTAAACTTCACGCCGCACTTGCCAAGCGCCATAGCAACACGGCCCCAGTTGCAGTCGTGGCCGGCGATGCAGGTCTTAACGAGCGGCGAGTTGGCGACGGCACGGGCGGCGATATCAGCTTCCTCGTCGTTGGCGGCTCCGGTAACGTTGACCGTAACAAGCTTGGATGCGCCCTCACCATCGGCGGCGATATTGCGCGCCAGGCTCTCGCACACCTCGTGCACGGCAAATGCCAACTCGTCAAAGGCATCGGAGCCCTCGACGATAGGCTCGGCATCTGCGGCAGCGGCGCCGGAGGCAAGCATGATGCAGGTGTCGTTGGTCGAGGTGTCGGAATCGACCGTTACCTTGCTAAAGGTCTGCTTGACGGTCGAGAGCAGCAGGGCATGAAGTGCCGCAGGCTCGACGGGGGCATCGGTGGTGATAACTGCGATCATGGTGGCCATGTTGGGCATGATCATGCCCGAGCCCTTGCACATTCCGCCTACCGTATAGACATTGCCCGCATGACCCGCGGCCTCACCGACGTAGGACACGGCGTACTCCTTGGAGTGCGTGTCGGTCGTCATGATGGCGCGAGCGGCATCGGCGCCACCGTGGGCTGAGAGCGCCTCGTAGGCAGCAGGAATGGCGGTCTCAAACGTGTCGATCGGCAGAATCTGGCCAATCACACCCGTGGAGGCAACCAGAATCTGCTGGGGCTCACAGCCGATAACCTGCGATGCGATGTTGCAGGTCTCGCGCGCGCAGGCAAGGCCGGTCTCGCCCGTGGCGGCGTTCGCGTTGCCGGAGTTGATTGAAACACCGGCGATGATACCGTAGCCCTTGTCCGCACCGCCCAGGTTGGCACGGCTCACCTGCACGGGCGCCGCGCAAAAGCGATTGGTGGTAAACACGCCGGCACCAGGACAGGGTTTATCGGGCACGACGAGCGCGTAATCCAGACGCTCGGGGTTCTTGCGGAACCCAGCGTGGATGCCTGCAGCCTTAAAACCAGCCGCAGCCGTAACGCCACCCTCGACGGCGCGAATCTTGATATCAATCAGGTCGGTATTCATCGTCTTTATGACTCCTTATATCAAACAAAAAACGGGCATCGGTTGGTGCGCCATGCCAGTCGTGATCATGAGACCAGCTTAAGAGTGGCGCCCCACTCGATGCCCGACTACCAAATCGTTAGCAATCGAATGTGCTACACCGGGCACGCCACCGTGGGCAAGCCTCGTCGCTCGTCAAAGCCAAAGACGATGTTGGCGCACTGGACCGCCTGGCCTGCTGCACCCTTGCACAGATTGTCGATGGCGCCCGTCGCCACCAGAACGCCCGCGCGCTTGTTGAGCGCGAGGCCAATCTGGGCGGCGTTGGTTCCGACGACCGAAGCCGTCTTGGGCTGCTGGCCGGCGTCGAGCACGCGCACAAAGGTGCGTCCAGCGTAGAACTGCTTGTAATAGTCGACGACATCCTCAAGAGCCAGGGAGTCGATGGCCTGCGGCGTGAGCGGCAGCGTCACCGTGGAGAGCAGGCCGCGCTTGAGCGGTGCCAGATGCGGGGTGAAGACGACGCGATCGGTCAGGCCAAGGATTTGCTCAATCTCGGGCGTGTGGCGATGCTTGCCCACGCCGTAGGCCTCCAAGTTCTCGTCGGCGCTGCAAAAATGCGTACGAGCGTTGCAGGACTTGCCGGCACCCGTCACACCGCTGATGGCATCAACGATCACGGGGCCGCTCTGGGCAACCCAGCCAGCGCGCACGGCGGGCGCGGCGGCAAGGCTCGTTGCGGTGGGATAGCAACCGGCGCAGGCGACCAGCACGGACTTGCCAGCGGCATGGCTGGAAGCAGCGGTCTCCAAGTCCTGGCAGAACAGCTCGGGCAGGCCGAAGGCACGTGTCTTGAGTAGCTCGGGGCTCGTATGCGCGGCGGCATACCACGCCTCGAACACGGCCGGATCGCTCAGACGGTAGTCGGCAGACAAATCGAAGCAGGAAACGCCTGCGGCAAGGAGCGCGGGCACCTGTGCCATGGCAGCCGTGTGCGGCACGGCAAGAAAAACCGCATCGCAGCTCTTAAGCTCGGGGGCGTCATGCGTGGTGAAAACCAGATCGCTCACGCCAGCAAAGCTCGGATACACCGCGGGCAGCGGCTGGCCGGCATCGGCGTTGGACGTAACGGCAACAAGTTCAAACTCGGGATGGCCGAGCACGAGGCGAATGAGCTCGGCTCCGGCATATCCAGCCGCGCCGACGATTCCAACCTTCAATGACATATCAGACTCCTTGTCTGCGATTTATGCACCGATGCGCATTTCGCAGCGGTCGTTATGAAGTGGGTTGAAACTTTAGCACCAAAAGATGCATTAACACGTAAATGGCTTGCATATTCATGCATTGAAACATTCCCGACACATTCGCTTGAAGGAATTGACAAATAAATGCGGGCCCCGTATCGACCGGCACTCCTTACGGCGCCGGGCAACACGGGGCCCGTCCATGCGAAAACTAAGTTGTTGGGATGAGCCAGCTGGCTAGAGCTCGACCGGCACCCATTCGTCGTGATTGCAGATAAAAGCCTCGGGATCCTCGACGCTAAAGAAGACGAGCGTGGGGTCGTTAGGCCCCTCATAGTGCTCGCCCAGGCGCTCTAGATGCTTCCACCCGGCTTCGCGCATTTCGTCTAAAGCCCGGTCATCCAAGCCGGCACGCCCGCGCAAGATGAGCCAGCCATGGCCCGGCCACCAACTCGTGGCCTCAAAGCGTTGGTTTTGCAGCAGCTCCTGCCACACATCTTTAGTGCGCGCTGTCACAAACCACAGCTTGCCGTCCTGAATCTGTGCAAACGAGAACGGACGCACATGTGGCTGTCCGTCAACGCTCGTCGCCAAATACCATGCCGGCACCGACGTCAGATACTTCAAAACCGTATTCAATCCGTCCACGTTTCCTCCTGTACTAGCTAGTTTGGGAGCCTGGATCGTGCGAGCTAGAGCTCCAGGCGCTCCTCGCTGCCGTCGATATCACAGAAGCGCGCGGCAATATTGCGGACCGAAAAGAAAGCAAGGCGGCCGTCGTTGGCACTCTCGTGTTCCTCGCCAATGCCCACCATGTGCTTAAAACCCGCTTGACGCACCTTGTCGCTCGCAACTGCGTCGTCCTCAAGTGCGGCTTCGCCGGTCAATACGATCCAACATTCCCCCGGCTTCCAGCCCGATACCTCAAACTTGGGATTCGCACTCAGCTCCGCCCACACGTCCTTGTCGCGCGACGTGCAAAACCACAACTTACCGTCATCGACCATGGCAAACGAAAACGGCCTCACGCGAGGCTGATGCCCGTCACTTGCATCGGTCGTGGCCAGATACCACGCCGGAATGCGCCTGAGATACGAACAGGCGCGCTCAAGCTGAGCCGTGCGGTCGTTGTCGGTCATAGGGACCCCTTTCTTGCGCTCGAATCGCGCCTAAACAAGTTGAAGGTTGATGACGATGACACACGCGAGCAGCAGCGCCGTCACCACCGCAGCCAGCGCATCCCCGCGGCGAAATGCAAGCGCATGCAGGCGCGTGCGGCCCTGCTCGCCATGATAGCAACGGGCATCCATGGCGGCCGAAAGCGTCTCGGCATGACGGAACACGCCCGTGAACAGCGGAATCGCCACACTGCCGAGCATACGCACGCCGCCGAGCGGGCCTCCCGTCACGCGCGCACCGCGGCTTGCTTGCGCGTCCGCCGTCTGCTTCATCTCGGTGGCAAACTGCGGCATAAAGCGCAGCGCGATACCCATAATCATGCCGAGCTCATGCGCAGGGAGCCCCACGCGCGCAAACGGTGCGAGCAGACGCTCAAAGCCCGCGGTGAGGTCGAGCGTGGGCGTGGTGAGCGTAATGGCGCTCATGCCGGCCATCATCAGAGTCAGGCGGCACGCCATAAAGGCGGCAGAACGCAGCGAGCCCTCGCTTATCTGCAGAAAGCCGAGCTGCCACAGGATGCGCCCACTCTGATCGGTAAACAAGTTGAGCACCGCGACCACGACGACGATTGCCAGCAGCGGCGCCATCGACGACAGAACGCGACGAACCGGCACCCGAGACACGGCATAGGTCAGCACAACGAAAATTGCGACCGGGGCCAGTCCGCGGAAGCCACTGACCGTGAGCGTCGTGATCAGAAACACAAAGCCCAAGAGCAACTTGGTTCGCGGGTCCAGGCGGTGGATTGCACTATCGCCGGGATAGTAGCTGCCAAACGAAAACGCCTCCATCAGCAGCCCTCCTCTCGCGCGACCGTCTTGGATTTAGCAATGTCCGAGACGTTAGAAGAACCGCCCGAGCGACCGATTAGCAGGTCCACCAACTCGTCTGCCAGCGACTCAACCGTATAGAGCCCGCCGCGACGCAGCGGCACGCCCGCCTCCGTAAGCGCCAGCGCCATACGCTGGGCGGCGGGAACGCCCAAGCCGATCGACTTGAGCTCATCGGCATGCGCAAACACCTGCGCGGGGGTTCCCTCGGCAAACACCGCACCTTCGTTCATTACGACGATACGGTCGCAGCAATTGGCCAGGTCATCCATGCTGTGCGAAACCATGACAACGGTCAGGCCCTCGCGATGGAGTCGACCGATGAGCCCTAGGAAATCCCTGCGCGCAGCCGGATCGAGCCCCGCCATGGGTTCATCGAGCACCAGGACTTCGGGCTCCATGGCGAGCACGCCGGCGAATGCCACACGCCGTTGCTGACCGCCCGAAAGCTCAAAGGGACTCTTGTCGCCGACCGTGGAAAGGTCGAGGCCCACGCGCGAGAGCGATGACTCGACACGACGGTCGACTTCATCTTGCGGCAAGCCAAGGTTGTGCGGACCAAACGCCACGTCCTGCGCCACGGTTTCGGCAAACAGCTGACGCTCAGGATATTGAAACACCACGCCGACCTTGGCCTTAACCGCGGCGGCGTCTTTCTTGTTTGACAGATCGAGCCCCAGCGCGCGAACGGATCCCTCCTGGGGGCGAATCAAACCGTTGAGATGCTGGACCAGCGTCGACTTACCCGAACCAGTATGACCTGCCAAGCCCAGGAACTCGCCGCGACGCACCGTCAGCGATACATCGCGCAGTGCCCACGGGCTGCTTGGGTCGTTTCCCCAGAGAGCCTGTTTGTTCGATTTGCCCGCAGTGGCCGAGCGCTTGTGCCAGCGGTGGCGCTCGCGCGGACTGAGCGAATAACTGTACGAAACATGGGATAGTTCGATGACGGGCTCCGACGCGTTTTCCTCGTTGTCTGCCGGAACAGTGCCGTCAGCGATTTCCAGCTGGGGCGCGGAAGGCTGCCCCGCGGCGCCCGCCTCACTACGCTCGGTATAGGCCTGCGCAACCTCGGCAACCATATCTGCCTCGCGCACCCGCGCGTGAACGGGCACGCCCTTCGCACGAAGCGCCATGCCCAAACGGCACGACTCTGGCATGTCAAGGTTGAGCTGAGCGAGTTCATTCGCCCGCGTCAGAATCTCCTCGGGCGTGCCCAGCATGGCAACTCGTCCCGTCTGAAACACGGCGACACGATCGGCCTCGGCAGCCTCTTCCATAAAGTGCGTAATCATCACGATGGTCATGCCGCGTTCGTGCAGCGCATGACAGGCCTTCATAAGACCCTTGCGTCCGCGCGGATCGAGCATCGAGGAGGCCTCATCCAAAATGAGAACGCGCGGCTCCATGGCGAGCACGCCGGCAAGCGCCACGCGTTGCTTTTGGCCACCCGAGAGCGCATGGGTCTCGTGGCGCTCAAAGCCCACCAGACCCACGGCCTTCAGCGCCTCGCGCACGCGCTGCGCGATCTGGGCCGATTCGACCCCTAAGTTCTCGGGACCAAACGCAACGTCATCTTCGACAAGCGTTGCCACCAGCTGATCATCGGGATTCTGGAACACCATGCCCGCGGTCGAACGAATGTCGTAGACCAGCTCGGGGTCGGACGCATCCATGCCGTTGATGCGTACCGTGCCCGCATCGGGCTGCAACAGTGCATTCAGATGCTTGGCAAACGTCGACTTGCCCGACCCATTGCCACCGAGGATGCAGAAAAACTCGCCGTCCTCGATATTCAGATCGACGCCGTCGAGCGCCGGTACGGCACCGTCATAGCTAAAGGAAACGCCCCGACACTCAATCATGCGCGGCCTTTGACCTGGTCCTTTTTAGGCGTGATGAGGTTGGAGACCGCCTTGTACACCGCCAGCGTCAACACCGAGTTGAGCACGGTCTTGATGAGGTTGAACGGCAGCACGGCAGGAATCATGAGCGGGGCGATCACATCGACCGAGCCATACCAGAACCATACGCCAATGGTAAGGTTTGCAACCATAGACAACGCCGTAGCGGCAATAACGCCCAGCGCCAGGCCAATCACGGCACCCTTATAGGTGTGCATCTTCTGGTAGACGATAGCCGCAGGCAGAATATAGCCCAGCGTAGCCACCAGGTTCATAAGCGCACCGACCCAATCGCCCGTGGTAAGCGCATGGATAACGATCGCCATAGCGGCAACAGCGGTGCCGGCACCAGGGCCGTACGCAAATCCACACACCATCGCCGGCACCAACGACGGGTCATACGTCAAAAACGGTGCCGAGGGGAGGATGGGCAACTGCACATACATAAACAGTGCTCCCAAGGCGCACATCAACGCCATGGTAACGAGCTGCTTGGTGCTCCACCTATTCGTGTTCTCAAAATGGATATGCTGCGACTGTTCAGACATAAGATCACCTGCCTCTTTCATCCGGACTCTAACCGTTGGTACTGGAATCTCACCAGTTCAGCCGGCATGCGAACCAACGCACACACGGGTCGCGGACTCATCGGCTCGGCCGCAGGCACTTTACCTGCGCCACGGCGCCCCTTTGGCACCGCCCGATTTACCGCCAGTGGGGAATTCCACCCCGCCCTGAAACAGCAATTGCAAGTGTAGCACGGGCAGGTTTTCGCGCAAGTATGCCAAGGGTAATTTATGGCTGGGACCAGTTGCCGCAACAACCACGTTCCCCACCCATTCCAAAGTAGCGCGCCTTTCGCGCAAAGCGCGAAACAGCGAAGGGGACACGTATCCCTATCAACCACGTCCTTCTCCGCCCGCCGACCTCAAGGCCGTAAACGCAGGGAATCCGGGGGCGTGACGGGGGTTTCTCTCCGGAACATTTCCGCAGGACGCAAAGAGGCTCCGCAGCGCGAAGCGCGATGCGGAGCCTCTTTGCATGTCCGAGGACGTTCCGGAGAGAAACCCCCGTCACGCCCCCGGATTCCCGGTGGGAGTTCTAGACCTTGTCGGCCTTAGTACATACCGCCGCCCTGCTGACCAGCGGTAGCAGCAGCGATTGCGTCCTCAAGCTGAGTGTTCTTGGGCACATCGGAGACGGTGGCCTCGGTGATGAGGATCAGGCTGGCGACAGAAGCAGCGTTCTGCAGGGTGACGCGGCTGACCTTGACGGGGTCGAGGACGCCCATCTCAATCATGTCGCCCCACTCGCCGTTGGCAGAGTTGAGACCCTGGCCGGCGGGCAGCTCGGCGACCTTGTCGACCACGACAGCGCCCTCAAAGCCAGCGTTCTTGGCGATGGTGGCGACCGGAGCGGTCAGAGCCTTCTTGACGATGTCGACGCCGATCTTCTCCTCGGGGTCATCGATCTCGACGGCATCGAGCGCAGGAGCAGCGTCCATGAAGGCGACGCCGCCGCCAGCGACAATGCCCTCCTCGACAGCAGCGCGGGTGGCCTGCAGGGCGTCCTCGACGCGATGTTTGATCTCCTTGAGCTCGGACTCGGTAGCAGCGCCGACCTTGATGACGGCAACGCCACCGGAGAGCTTGGCCAGGCGCTCCTGGAGCTTCTCACGGTCGAAGTCAGAGGTGGTGTTCTCCATCTCGCCCTTAATCTGAGCGATACGGGCGTCGATGGCCTCCTTGGAGCCAGCGCCGCCGACGACGACGGTGTTATCCTTAGAGATGGTGACGGACTTAGCGGTACCGAGCATATCGGCGGTGATGTCAGCGACCTTCACGCCCAGCTCGTCCAGAGCGGCCTGGCCACCGGTGAGGACGGCGATGTCCTCGAGGATGCGCTTGCGGCGATCGCCATAGCCCGGGGCCTTGACGGCGCAGACGTTGAGAGCGCCACGGATCTTGTTGAGGACCAGGGTCGGCAGAGCCTCGCCGTCGATGTCCTCAGCGATGATGAGCAGGCCACGGCCGGCGCGCTGGACAGCCTCGAGAACAGGCATGATGTCCTGAACGCTGGAGATCTTCTGGTCGGTGATGAGGATGTACGGATCCTTCATCACGGCCTCCATGCGGTCGTTGTCCGTGACGAAGTAAGCGGAGACATAGCCCTTGTCGAACTGCATGCCCTCGACGGTGTCGATGGTAATGTCGAACGTCTGGGAATCCTCGACGGTGATGACGCCGTCCTTACCCACGACCTCCATGGCCTCGGCGATCTTCTCGCCGACCTCGGGGTCACCGGCGGAGATGGTACCGACGGAAGCGATCTGCTCCTTGGTCTCGACCGGCTTGGCCTGCTTCTTCATCTCGGCGACGGCGGCGTTGACGGCCTTGTCGATGCCGCGACGGATGGCCAGCGGGTTGGCGCCAGCGGCGACGTTGCGCAGACCGTCGTTGACGATGGCCTGAGCGAGCAGAGTTGCGGTGGTGGTGCCGTCACCCACGGTGTCGTTGGTCTTGGTGGCGACCTCCTTCACCAGCTGAGCGCCCATGTTCTCGATGTTGTCCTCGAGCTCGATCTCCTTGGCGACGGAAACGCCGTCGTTGGTGATGGTCGGGGCACCGAACGTGCGCTGCAGCGCAACGTAGCGACCCTTGGGGCCCATGGTGACGGTAACGGCGTCGGCCAGAGTGTTGACGCCCTTGGCGAGCTTAGCGCGGGCATCGGTGTTGAACGTAATGTTCTTTGCCATGGTAGGTAATCCTCCAAAAGAAATGTGACTCGCGTCGCCGCTTCCGAGTCCTATGCGGCGGACGCGTTCAAAGACGAATCAGAGATTCTGACGAGACTAGGCCTCGACGACAGCGTAGATGTCGTCGGCGCGCATCAGCAGATACTTCTCGCCGTCGACCTTGACCTCGTTGCCACCGAACTTACCGTAGATGACAACGTCACCGACCTTGACGTCCATGGGGATGCGCTCACCCTTGTCGTTGACCTTGCCGGCGCCCACGGCAACGATGGTGCCGCGCTGCGGCTTCTCCTGGGCGTTGCTGGCGATATACAGACCAGAAGCGGTCTTCTGCTCGGCCTCGTCGGGCTTGACCAGAACACGATCTGCAAGCGGCTTCAAAGACGACATGCTTGTCTCCTCCTTTTTGGGCCGCGCGGTTATACCACGCGAATTAACCCTTTTTGTTTGCGTACGCGTTGAATGGTACCCACGAATGGCGGGTTATACAACACGGAGTCAAAAAATCTTATTTTTTGGCACTTAGATTTTCTGAATGCCGGGGGATAACTTAGCGGTGGCTCCCGTGTGGCTCCGGAGGGGCGGGGCATAAGGTTTCCTGCTCGGGCAGTCCTGCTCGCACGAAGGCCACATTAAGCGGCTTTCGGCTCGTGCGGAACTCGCGATAAACCTTATGCCCCGCCCCTCCGGAGCCACACGGGAGGCAGGTTAACTAATTCGAGCCCGGCATTCAGAAAAGTCAGTGCAGCAAAATGGCGATGCGGATAGCGACATGGGCATGGTTTTCGTTGCGTGCACGGGTCCCCTGGGGAGCACCGTGCATTTTTGGGAGTATTCAGCAAGCCAGGACGGCTGCATACACGCCGGACACACCATATTGGTCCCAAGGACGCCTTCGACCGGCGATTTGAGTCGGCAGGCAAACCCCGCCAGGACAAAAAGGCATGCTTCGCGCCGTACCGGAGCCCAAAATGACGTCAATCTCCGCAACGTTACTCAGCCGCAGCGGCACCGGCAGAGCTCGCGGTGCTGAATACTCCGTTTTTTGCACGGCACGGGCGGGGGTACATCAGGATCAGGAAGGACATCCCAGCCTTTTTATGCAATCTGTAATGGGAAGTATGCAAAACACCAAGAGATAGCATTGCTGGCGTCCAAATTGAGCGCGGGGCAGCAGCACCTCCGCCCCGCACCCAAATCCAACAGAGCAGGGACGCTCATGGCGGATCCCCACCAAAACGCAAACGCGGCTCGAGCGCTATCCCAAAAAGGCTGCCCGAGCCGCGCTTAACGGTACGGCATGAATACTTAGCGCTCGTAAATCAAGTTACCTGCCAGGTAGGTGGTCTGAACCTTGGTAGCCTGGAGCTCTTGGGGGTCGATGGTGAGCGGGTTTTGGTCCAGGACTACCAGGTCGGCATACTTGCCGGGCTCCAAGCTGCCGAGGTTTTGCTCGTCGCCCGCTGCATAGGCGCTGCCCAGGGTGTAGTTGCGCAGGGCTGTTGCTGCATCGATGCGCTCGCTCGGTAACCAGCCGCCCTCGGGCCAGTGGCTTTTGGGGTCCTGGCGCGTGATAGCCGTGTAGAGCACGTTCATGCTGGTAACAGCTGTGATAGGGCTGTCGGTACCGAAGGCTTGGCGAATGCCGCGCTGCTTATAGGTCGCAAACGGCCACATGATGCGGCTGCGCTCCAGGCCCAGATCGCGCTCGGGGCCGCCCGGGTCGAGTGTAATGTGACAGGGCTGGCTCGAGGCAACGACGTTAAGCTTGCGCAAGCGATCGATGTCCTCGGGCAAGAGGTTCTCCAGGTGCTCGAGCGTGTTATGGCCGTGCTGGGGCAGGCCGTACAGGTCGGCGGCCTCCTCGAAGATATCCAGCGCGGCATGAATCGCACCGTCGCCGATGACGTGGATGCGCACGGTATGGCCGCGCTCCGCGGCCGCCAGAACCAGCTTGCGCATGCGCTCGGCAGGAACCGTCAGGCGACCTTGATCGCCCGGGAAGCGCGGGTTGGTATAGGGCTCGGTGAGATAGGCCGTGTGTTCGCTCGACACGCCGTCGAAGAACTGCTTAAAGCCTGGCGCCGAAAGCAGCGCGTTGTTCGCGTAACGTACCTGCAGCTCTTCCAAGCGCGATTGGTCATCCAGCAGCGTGGGAAACAAATGGGCTCGGATGCCCAACTTGCCGGCTGCCTGCAGTTTGTCGTAGACGTCGTCGCGGATAAAATCGCAGCCCGGCATGGGCATGAGCGACATATCGCATATCGAGGTGATGCCCTGCTCGGCCATCCGCCTCATTTGATCGGCGTAAGCGCTTGCGATGCGATCCTCGCCCAGCCACTCAAGGCAGCGCGGTAGCAGCTGCATGGCAGCCGCCTCGTGAGCAATACCCGTGAGCTCGCCGTTTGCGTCCTTGTCGTAGCTACCGCCCGCTGGTGGCTCGCTGTCGCGCGTGACGCCGAGTGCATCGAGTGCGCGGCTGTTGAGCCACAGCGTGTGCCCGTCGCCCGAATACATAACACAGGGACGATCGGGGAATGCCACATCGAGCGACGCCTTGGTAGGATGCTCGGGCGGGTCCCAACGGTAGTCGCGCCAGCCCTGCGTCACAACCCAAGCGTCGTCGGGCAGGTCCTGGGAAAACTCGAGCGCATGTTGCACCAGCGCCGCCTCGGACGTGCCCATATCCATGAGCATGTACGGCGAGGAACCGACCGAGGTATGGAAGAAGTGCAGATGAGCGTCATGGAAACCGGGGCAGACAAACTGCTCGCCGTAGTCGATAACCGACGTAGCGGCAGGAGCGGCGGCGATCACGTCATCGGGCGCACCGACTGCGACGATACGGTCGCCTGCGATGGCAATCGCCAGCTCGCGGGTGGTATCGATGCCGTCTTGCGCGGTAAAGACGTTCTTGGAGCGGATAATCCGATCGATATGTTGCATGGGCATCCCCATCTCTGGCAGGAAATTCAACACCCCCGAGTGTACTCTCCCGCCCTTGTAACAAAACCCCAAGCGGCAAACGGCAACTTTACCAGCCCTAGCGGCAGGTGGCATACTGGAGAGAGCCTGTACGATTTTGCGATCAACCCAGCAAGGAGCAAATCGACCATGACGAAGACCAAGGCACAGCAGATTATGGCGGCGACCGAGGCTCGCGCGGCTGACGACGTCACCGCGGCCATCCAAGATATCGCTACCGAGTTTGAACCATATATCATCAAGCAGCGCCGGCACTTCCATAAGCACCCGGAGCTGAGCCTCGCCGAGGAGCGCACGACCTCCGACATCGCCAACCAGCTCGACGCCATGAATATCCCCTACGAGCGTCCCCTTAAGACGGGCCTGGTGGCAACGCTTCGCGGCACCGCGCCCGACGCCTATCGCGAGGACGGCACGCCACGCCGCCGCATCCTGCTGCGCGCCGATATCGACGCCCTGCCCGTTACCGAGCAGACTGGCGAGGAGTTCGCCAGCGTCAACGAGGGCTGCATGCACGCCTGCGGCCACGACTGCCATATCGCCATGATGCTCGGAACGCTGCAAATCCTGCGCCATATGACCGATGACATCCACGGCGAAGTCCGCATCGTATTCCAGCCCAGCGAGGAAAACGGCCAGGGCGCTAAGCTCATGATCGGCACGGGTGTGCTCGACGGCGTCGATGGCGCCTATGCCGCGCACATCTGGAGTGAGGTCGACGCCGGCACCGTGAGCTGCGAGCCCGGTCCGCGCATGGCCAATACCGACTGGTTCCGCATCGACGTCCGCGGCACCTCATGCCACGGCGCCATGCCCCAGCGCGGCCACGACGCCGTCATGGTTGCCGCCGAGATCGTCAACGCCCTGCAAACCATCGTTTCGCGCGAGATCAGCCCCTACGAGCCGGCCGTCATCACCGTCGGCGAGCTGCATGGCGGAACCGCGCGCAACGTTATCGCCGGCACGGCCTACCTCGCCGGCACAGTGCGCACCTACGGCGATTCGACCCACGAGGAAATGCCGGAGCTCATGCGCCGCATCGTGGAGCATACCGCGGCCGCCCTGGGCGCCGAGGCAGAGCTCACCGACTACACCATCGCCAACTACAAGGTCGAAAACGACGCCGCCTCGAGCGAGCGCTGCCGTCAGGCTGTAATGAAGTGCCTGGGCCCCACCGGCCAAGGCCATTATCGCGGCACGCTTTCGGGCGAGGATTTTTCGGAGTACCTGCGTCGCGTACCGGGCGTGCTCGCCTTTGTAGGTACGCGCAACCCCAAGATTGGCGCCACGTACGCCCAACATTCCTGCTTCTACAAGATCGACGAGACCGTGCTGGCAAAGGGCTCCATGGTGGCCGCCCAGTATGCTATCGACTTTTTGGCCGAGCCCACGCAAGAGGAGCTCGACGGCCCCGCGATTACCGCGGTCGCCGAAACCAACCCCGATCTGGCCGCCAAGTTGCGCTCTGCCAAGGCGACGACCGCCGAGGCTCGCGACGCCATCCATGATGCCCGAACGGCTCGCCATGCCGCGATCAAGGGCATCCACGACGCACGCGCTGCTGCACGCCGCGAGGAGAAGCACGACGAGTAGTCGATTCGCTGGCATCTCGCAGTCATAGCCACATCGCGATGTCAAAGCGGGGGCGGACGTTTCGACACGTCCGCCCCCGCTCATTCTTCAAGCGCTATTTCTACTATTTCTACCCGTCCCCAAATGGCAGACGGCATGGCTACTCGTCCTGAGGGTCCTCGTCGGAGCTTGGCTCGGACGCCGGCTCAGGTGCAGGTGCCGGCTCAGGCTCAGGCGCAGGCTCGGGCTCAGATGCCGTCTCAGGCTCGGGCGCCGGTTCAGACTCGGGCGCCGGCTCAGGCTCGGTCGCGGGAGCGGGTGCAGGTGCCGGCGAAGCATCCGGAGCACCGTAACCCGAAGGGGTGGACTTCTTCTCGAAGGGCAACACAAAAGTCAGGACGTCGTCCTTATCCTCATCGGCCCACTCGCTTGCATAGCGTGCGGCCCAATAGCCAACGGCACGGTGCTTGAGCATCTTGCCAAAGACCGTAAGAAATACGGTGACGAAAGCGACCAGCACCAAGAACAGCGCGAGCGTGACGCCGCCGCCGGTAACAATTGCCTCAATACCCGTAGGACGATAGTAGTAGCTATACATACCGACAGAGGCAATGGCGCCAAAGACGACCGTCAAGATCCATGTGACAACGTTGGCGACCAGGCCCGTCAAAAACTCGGGAAGGAACGAAGCACAGAACAGCTTGGTCTTGTTGTGCTTAAACGCCGCCCAGACCTTATCGAGCGAAAACGCGCTCTCGACACGCCCGGTCACCGCAAAGTGCATCACGGCGATGTCGGCGAACATCTTAAAGAAGACACCCAGAATCGCCGAGGCAATTAGCGCCAGGACAAGCAGGCCGAGCGAACCGAACAGCGCAGCCTCGAGCGCATAAGAGCCGTAATAAGAATACGAGCTCGCGGCGCCAATTACCACGCCCTCCACCAGCGAAAGCACTACACCGATAACGGGAATGGCAGCGATAACCTCGAGCACGACCGAAATAACGCTCGAAAAGACTCCGAGACCAAACGACGTGGAACGCATGAGTGGACGGTCCATGCCGTCATCGACCTTGAGCGACAGATCGCGACCCCACTCGATACCAAAGCCGGAACCGCACACGCTCGCAATGCAAGCTGCCAAAAAGCCGATGGCAGCCGCAATGCCGCCAATAACGGGAATAAACAACACGAGCACCGACACAACGCAAATCAGCGCCGGCAAAAACGCGATTTGGCATACACGCTGAAGCACGCCCGGGGTCTTGGTCATATCCTGGAACGCCTGAACCACACAGCCCTTTGGCGCATTCGCCACGGGCGGTTGCGGAACAAACTGCTGGGGCTGAGGCTGTCCCTGGGGAGCGGGGCCAGCGGCACCGGCATTAGGAGCACCACACACGCCGCAGAACTTGTCGTTATCGCCCATGGGGGCGCCACACTGCGAGCAGAACATAGAATCATCCCTTCGTATCTTGAACGAATCACTTGGATCGCAAACGATGTCTTTAGCATCATTATTGCCCAATGTGGGGTCAAATACTCAAAGATGACCGATTTGCAAGATACACGGCGCCAGCAGGCGGTTCGTTGAATACGTCTGTGCTAGTTCGTTCCGCGGAAGCCCTTGCCGACAATCTCGGAGCTGTCGACGATCGTGATAAAGGCACCTGGATCGACCTCGCGCGCATAACGGCGCAGCTGCACGGCCTCGCGACGGCTCAGCACGCTCATGATCACCGTCACGCACTTGCCCGAGAAGGCACCGTAGCCGCGGCTGATGGTCGCCGTGCGGTTGAGATGCTTGACGATAAACTCCTCGACCTTAAGGGGTTCGGAGCAAATGACCGTGCAGACCTTACGAAGATGGATGCTCTCAATGGCTTTGTCGACCACAAGCGTCTTGGCAAACAGGCCGAGCACGCAATACAGACCGACACGCGGGCCATACAAAAAGGCCGCGATGGTCACGATGCCGATATCGACCAGTAGCAGGGCGCGGCCAATCTCGAGCGTGGTGCGGCGTTTGAGGATCATAGCGAGAATGTCCGTGCCACCCGTCGAGGCGCCGATGTCAAAGACAATAGCGCTGCCGAGCGCCGGCAAGATGACGGCAAAGCACAGGTCGAGCCACATATCACCCGTCAGAGAGACATCGGTCGGAATAAAGAGCTCAAACAGCGAAACATAGGCGGACAACGCAAACGAGGCGAAGACGCTCCACAGGATTGCCTTGCGCTCCAAAAAGATAAAGCCCAAAACGACGAGAACCGCGTTGATAATCCACATAAAGACGCCGACGGGCAGGGCCGGGAACAGCGTGGACAGAATGACCGACACGCCCGAGGTGCCGCCAAAAGCAAAGTGATTAGGGGTTTTAAACGCAACGATGGCAAAGGCCGTAAGAATCAGGCCCAGATTGAGCTCGGCAAAAAAGCGCGGGAAGCCCGGCTCCTGGCTGCGCTTTTGACCGACACGCTCGCCGCGCTCGATATCGGTGCGATCAACCACGCGCTCCATCGGCACCACGGGAGGACGATGCACCTCCTCGGCAGCACGCGATGCCGCCTCTGCCGCGGCGGCCTCAATCGCCCATGCCTTGCTTTCTGTTTCGTGCTCGTCGGCCATTACGGCAACCCCTCGTTAACAATTTGGAAACAATGCGCCCATTAGGGTAACGCGGAACGCGACGATTGCAACCCCTAGTTAGACGAGCGGTATGCCCACATCGGGGGGCATACAAATAACGGCCGGCCACGCTTTTGCTTGCGCGGTCGGCCGTTTAACGTTTTCGCAGATAAAGCCTGCCAAAACAAACCTGTCCCTTTTTGGAAGGTTACTCGTGCTGGCTGATGCGGTGCTCGTACTCCTCGGGGGTGATGACGTCCTCGATGCGCAGGTTGACGCCCGCCACCTCAAGGCCGGTCATCGCGGCAAGGCGCTCAGTGACGCGTGCCTTGACATCGTCGAAGATCGCGGGCGCATAGGCGCCGTACTCGATAATGACGGAGATGTTGACGACCACGCGATTGTCATCGGTGACCTCGACCGTCACGCCCTTGGTCAGATTCTCGGCACCAAACTGCTCCTGCACAAAGTGCATGAGGTTACCCTTCATGCCCAGGACGTGCGGCACCTCGCGGGTGGCCATGGCGACGATCTTCTCGATCACGCCGTTGGAATAGGTCAGCGAGTCCTCGGACTCGTCTGTTTCCTCATCATCCTCGTCCGCGTCATCGGCGGACTCGGCCTCGACGAGCGCCTCGTCCTCGAGCGTCACATCCTCGGCCTCGGCAGCGACGGTCTCGTCTGCCTCGAGCTCGGTATCGGCTACATCGACCTTCGTATTAAAAGCCATGGTTCCTCCTTATGCCTGCCGCAGATGCGACAGTCGAATACATATTAGCGGCCGCTAAACAGACGGCTGAAGAAGTTGACGATCCCGTTCTCGCCGTCGCGAATCTGGCCGATCACGGCGCCGATCAGCACGAAGAATGCAATGACGAGCGTGTCCCACAGGCCGAGCGTGAGCACCAACACGGCGAGGATAAAGCCAGCGACGGCACCGAGCGTGGTGTTGGGATGACGCACAGCATAGCTCCAGATGGCAGCGCCCGTACCCTTGATGAGACCCATAGCCTCGTCAAAATCCGCGGCCGCCGCGTCTTGTAACTCAGTTGCCTCTGCTTTGGAATCAACAGGTTCGCTCGCCGGCGTGGCGCTCTGGTCAATCGTCAGGCGCGGCGTACGAGCGGTCTTATCTTGATTGGTATCACTCACCGGAAACCTCCACGGTCTGGACGGTAGTCTTGGACGGCAAAAAACGGACGCGCGTGGTCGTACCCGGCGTGCCGAGCATGGTGTCGCAGGCCTCCTCGATACGTTGCTGCATCGCGGCTGCAAGGGAGGCCACGTCCCGGTCGTCAAGCGCGATAGCCTCGACCTTAAAACGGACGTGCGAATCGTCGGAACCTTGGACGCGGGCCTCGACATGCTCGATCATCACGCGGTCGTCGCGCTCGGCAGCAGCCCTGGCGCACGAAGAAAGCGCCGCGAGCGTGACCTCGATATTGCGCTCCCCCGCCGGATGCACACAGGACGGCTCGCGACGAGCAAACATCAGGCGGAAGAAGCTTACCAGCACGCCGATCGCCACGACGCCGCCGCATGCCGTCACGACAATGCGCGGCATGGGGTCGCGCATCAGCAGCATAAAGCGATACGTATACGGCCCCCAAAACTGGCAGACAAGCGTACCCAGCGCCACGATGGTGGCGGCAAGATACACGATCGCTAGGGCTCGTTTGAGTACGCGCACGCGGCGCTCCCTTCAAATCTCGGCTCTCGAAATGCAAAACGGTTCGCATCATTATAAAAGAGCCGGGTCCGGTGCTCTACGCACGCGGATCCGGCTCATCTATTCCACGAGGCTTGCATGCTCGCTTCATTATGCCCAGATATGCACGGCTTAACCCGTGCGGGCGCTACTCCTCCTCGAGGGCAGCGATAACCTCGTCGGTCATGTCCATGGTGCTGTAAACATCCTGGACGTCGTCGAGCTCCTCAAGACGGTCGATGAGGCGCTGAACCTTCTTGGCATCGGCGCCAGAAACCTCGGTCGGGGTGGTCGGGACCATGGTGGTCTCGGAGCCCTTGACCTGGACGCCCTGCTCCTCGAGCGCCTTGGAGACAGCCATAACGTCGTTGGCAGCAGTCCAGACGATCCACTCCTCGCCGGCGTCCTCGTAGTCCTCGCCACCGGCCTCGGCGATGGCCATCATGAACTCATCCTCGTCACCGGCAGCACCGTTGGCGATCATGGTCTCCTTCTTGGCGTTCTCGTCCAGGATCTCCTTGGCGACGACGATCTGGCCCTTGCGCTCAAACTGGAAGGCGACGGAGCCGGAGGTGCCCAGGTTGCCACCAGCGTGGGAGAAGGCGGAACGGACATCAGCGGCGGTACGGTTGCGGTTGTCGGTCAGGCAGTCGACGTAGACGGCGACACCGGCGGGACCGTAGCCCTCGTACACGATGTTCTCGTAGACGGCGGCATCGGCACCCGAACCAAAAGCCTTGTCGATAGCGGACTTGATCTTGTCCTTAGGCATGGACTGAGCCTTGGCCTTGGCAACGGCAGCGGCGAGGCTGGCGTTGTTCTCGGGCAGCGGGTCACCGCCGAGACGGGCAGCAACGGTGATGTTGCGGCTGAGCTTGGAGAAGAGGGCGGAACGCTTGGCGTCCTGCGCGCCCTTACGATGCTTGGTTGTGGCCCACTTAGAGTGTCCGGACATACGTGTCTCCTATCGGTTTCGACCTAAAGCCCAGCGCAGATGCTCGGGCAATATAAACAAACGTCGTTATGATATACCTACTGGCCTGCGAGATAAACCCCAAAATGAAGGCGTCGTGATGATGGCCCCTTTGGTGCAAAGAAACCTGACCTCAATGCACCAAGTTAGAACCAGAGGAAGTCGCTGCGGGTGACGGTGGCGCCGATGGCGAAGGGCATGCAGGCGATGACCGGATACAGGTAGCGCATGTAGGTCGAGCCGTTGCACGGGCCAATCAGGCACACAGCGAGTACGCCCAACAGCGGCACCCAGATCGCCAGCGCACGCCATGAATGACGACGCAGCAGGTAGACCACCACGGCGATCATGATCCACACATAGGTGGCCGAGCTCATGGTGAGCGAAATAAACGGGATGCGCTGCACCGCCACACGGTACAGATTGATCAGGTGGTCGCACCAGCGCACCACGTTGCTGTCAACCGGATGGAAGTCGAAGTACTTGAGGTTGTCGGGACGCGCCATGATCTCGGCACTACGCGCCGTGCTGTAGACCCAGGCATCGCGCGCGCTCGGATAAAAATAACCATAGTAGTTATTGATAAGCGCCGAAATATAGCACTCGGGATCCTTCTTAAACATCTGGGCCCATACCTCAAAATAGGCATCGATGTCCTCCTGCGAGGCGTACTCGTTAAAGCAGTTCTTGACGGCATCGGACTTGTCGGGGTTGTAGCGGCGGCCCAGGTTCTCGTACTTGAGTACGCGATCGATCACGGCACGCTCTTCGTCGGTCACCGAACCGTCGCAAGGAGCCTCCACGATGGTGCCGTCCTCCTTAACCGTGGGGTTGACGCCCGAGTTGAGGCCGTCGTGCTTTTGGACGAAACGAGCCGTCTGCTGGAACGGAATCGAGAGGATTTCGCGCTTGGAGCCGGGCGTAATGTCGTGCGCCGGCATAAAGACCTTGGTGAAGTACATATTAGAGGCAAGGCAGAGCGCGAGCACCGCGAGAACGCCAACCCAGCGGAAACGCGGGATGGTGCCCGAAGGCGCAGCACCAGTCTGCTTGGCTGCACGACGAGCCACATGCACGTCCCATACGCAAAACGCCGCCGCGATTACGCATGCCGCCAGGGGAAACACCAGGCCGCCGTTGCGCAGAAACGTGGAACCCATGGCGCCCAGAGCGAGCAGCAGCCAGTCGTGGCGCGCAAAGAACACGGGGGCTTTCTCGCCCGCTCGCTCGACATTGGCATCACGACGGGGCAAGCCACATGCCACGAGCTTGACGGTCTGTACCAGCAGCACCAAGAACGCGTCGGCAAAGAGCACGTCTTTGGTGAGCAACGCCGCGTAGTTAGAGAACATCGGCATAAACGCAAAGAACAGCAGGATCGCACCGCGAACCGGCAGGCTCACGCCCAGTTTACGCAGCGACGAAATGGAATAGGCCATGCAGGCGGCCGTGATGACGAACTGAGCACAGGTGTAGATGGCAAGACCCGCGTTAGCGCTGTTGAACAGCGAAAGCCCCAGCTGAACGCACGAGCCGATAATGGCCGTGTGCACCACGGGGTGATGTCCGTTGAGCAACACATTGGGATTGAGCAGACGCAGGTAGTCACTCGTGCCGTTGGGGTAGTTGAACCACTGGCGAATCTGCGCACCCGTATCTCCCATAAAAAGGCCGGGCAGCGAAGCGATAAGCGTGGGCGCCCAGGCGATCATAAGCACCAGGAAGGGGCCGGCAAAGGGATGGACCGAGAGCACGGCGTGAGTCACACGCCATACGCGGCCAAAGTGCGCTTCGGAAAACGGAATGCGCCGAGAGCTCAGCCAATCCAGGCACTCAAAAGCCAAATAGAAGGCCACGATCGCTAAGAGCATCCAGCCCGCGCCGCCAATCCAGGCGCAGACGATGCGGGCTTTGTCGCCAAGGACAATCTCGGCCGAGTCGGTGAGGTCGTAGCTGCGGCCGAACACCATGCAGATGGCGAAGAACAGCGACGGCAGAATGATCGATGGACGCCAGGTGTCGCCACGGCCAAAGAACACGTAGCGAAACGGCAGAGTGAGCAGGCAGGCAAGCGCAAGCAGCATGACCGCGTCGGTATGGCCGGCAAACGAGAGGAGCACCTCGTAGCACACGTACAGCATGCCCGAGGCGTTGGGGTCAATCGCCAAGACTGCGTTGCTCGATACCGGGGCGGGATCGATGGAAAACGCCGTGGTCGCCAACAGCGCGAGCAAAAATGCGATGAGCGTCTGCTTGGCGGGGTAGCGCTTAAACCAGACGATGCGGGCAGCGTCGCGCGCAGCCGTTGTGGAGAGGTCGGAATCCTTCACAGTCCGAAAGCCTTTCTAGAAACCTACCAAAAAGGGACAGGTTTATTTTGGCAGGTTTTATCTGGGGAAACGTTACGGTTCTGTCATCGTTGCCCAGCGAACCACCACAAAGGTGCCTGTCCCCTTTGCGGTGGTTAGGCGTCGAGGTAGATGCGCTGGGGCTGGTTGCGGCGACGAGCAAAGATGATGAGCGCCAGGCCCGCGATTACGAGTGGCAGACTCAACAGCTGACCCATGGTGATGACGCCGCCCAGCAGATAGCCCAGCTGCGCATCGGGCACGCGCACAAACTCAATGAGGAAGCGGACGATGCCGTAACCCATCACAAACACGCCCATAAACGTGCCTTGGGGCAGTAGCGGCTTTTTGCGGCTGAGCACCTGCAGAATGCAAAAGAGCACGATGCCCTCAAGAAATGCCTCGTAGAGCTGGGAGGGGTGACGCGGCATATCGCCCGCGGTGCCGCCAAAGATCACGCCCCAGGGCAGATCGGTCGGCTTGCCCCACAGCTCGCCGTTGACAAAGTTGGCGCAGCGTCCCAGACATAAGGCCAGCGGAGCACCGATAACGGCAAGGTCGGCGATGGTCCAGGCGTCGAGCTTGTACATGCGGCACACGAGCACGCCGCCGATGATGCCGCCCACCAGGCCGCCATGGAAGCTCATGCCGCCTTCGTTGGTGGCAAAGATCTCGAGCGGGTGCGCCCAGTAGTAGCCATCACCGTAAAAGACGACGTAGAACAGGCGCGCGCCGATAATGAGGCCAAAGACCACGCCGACCACGACACTCGTAAGGTCGTCAATCGTGATGTTAAAGCCCCAGCGACGCTGTGTACGGTACATGACGACCGCCGTGAGCAGAGCGCCGACGACGTAGGCCAGGCCGTACCAGTAGATGGTGATGGGGCCCGCCGAGATCGCGACAGGATCAAGCATATGGTAGAAGTCGTTGAGCATGTCGACCCTCCTACTCCCTACATACAAATGCGGCCGCGGGCCTTGCGCTCGCAGCCGCATATTTGGGCGTAACGTCTATGCGGAGCGTACCGTCCGCAGCTTTCGCATCTTAGAACGGCGCGTACTCGTCGTACAGGTCCTCGGCCTCGCCGGAGGCATTGACCTGCTCAACGCGGGTAACGCCGGGCACATGCTCCTTCAGGATGCGCTCAATACCCATGGACAGGGTCAGCGAGCTCATGGGGCAGCCGGCGCAAGCGCCCTGCAGCTCCAGCTTGACGACGCCCTCGTCGTCGACGCCCACATACTCCATATCGCCGCCGTCGGCCTGCAGGTTGGGGCGAATCTCCTCAAGAACCTTCTTAAGCAGCTCTTCGTTAACAGCCACAGGGGCTCCTTTCTCACAATAACGCGGGCACGCCCGCGGACAGAAGCTATGTTACTACAGCCATGTACCCGCTCACGAGCCGTCCATGCGCGCAGACGCGACTTTCACGAGTAGTCAATTTGGGACGGGGCTCTTTGAGCTGCGTTCGTCGCCAGATAGCGACAACGCATATTACTGCTGAGCTTGTCCCCCGGTACCAATCTGGACATCGACGATGACCTGGCGGTAGCTGATGCCGCAGGAGTCGAGAATGCGGCGGCTGATACGGCCGTCATCGGTGTCGGCATACTTATTGTCCAGGTAGACGACCTCGCCCACACCCACCTGTGCCAGGATCTTGGCGCAGTCGTGGCACGGGAACAGCGTGACGTAGACCGTGGAACCCTCAAGGTCTTTGAGCGAGCCGCGATAGTTGAGCACGGCGTTGGCCTCGGCATGGACTACGTAGTTATGCTTGTCCTGCAGCGGGTCATCGCTCGTGCCCCACGGGAAAAAGTCGTCGTTGAGCGCCGAGGGCGTACCGTTGTAGCCCACCGAAAGGATGCGGTGGTTGGTGCTGGCGATGCACGCGCCCACCTGCGTGTTGGGGTCCTTACTGCGGCGCTGCGCGGCGATGGCCACGCTCATAAAGAACTCATCCCAGCTAATAACGTCGCGGCGCTTGCCCGACGCGGTTTGATGAAGATCGTCCGACATGGCAGACACCTCCGAAATCGCAATAGTTTGACCCATTGTAGCAGGTGGAAGGTGGAGACGTTTTTGTCCCATTGCCCCCATCGCTACGCGCGGCGGGGCTTTTGGTTGATGTGGTAGAGCTCGGCGAGGCCCCGCAGCGTCAGCGCATCGTCGACCGTCAGGCTATGGCCGACCAGCGCCGCAAGCGCCTCGGCATCGTCGCCGGTAATGACGATGGGCACATCGCCCTCCCCCGCGGCCTTGGTCGCACGCATCTCGGCGAGCACCATGTCGAGCATGCCGTCGATGCGGGCCACCTCGCCCAAAACCACGCCCGAGCGCATGGCCTCGCGCGTATTGCGGCCGATGACGTGCGTCGGCGCCGAGGGCTCAACCTGAGGCAGGCGCGCTGCTGCCGCCGAAAGCGAGCGGGCGCCGAGCGCCAGCCCCGGCGCGATAACGCCACCAACAAAGGCGCCATGCGCGTCGATGACCTCGATATTGGTCGTCGTGCCCAGGTCAATCACGATGCACGGCGAGCCGTAGACGGCGCGGGCCGCCACGGCATCGGCAATGCGGTCGGGGCCAATCTCGGCCGGATCGTCGTAGTGCACGGGCATGCCGGTCTTAAGTCCCGGCCCCACCGTGAGCACGCGCCCCGTGCAGGTACGGGAAAGCGCCGCCTTCCACGGGCGCTCGAGCGCCGGGACCACACAGCTCAGCACGGCCGCGGCGGGTACGAGCACCCCGGGCACACCCGCATCGGCGGCGAGCGCGCCCATGACCTGCACGAGACGCATGCGCGCCTCGTCTGCTGTGATGCTCGACGGCGTCGTGATCTCGCACGTCGCGAGCGGGCGCTCCTGCGCCGCGGCCGAATCTTCGGCAAACAGGCCAAAGCGAATGAACGTGTTGCCCACGTCGATCGTCAATATATATGCGCACCCATTAAGCATCGTCGGCGCTCCTTTCGTCTGCCCAGCAGTATATCGCCTACCTAAACCAGTCATCCCAAAATGACTAACTTGCGGCTATACTGGTGCGCGGTCGTTTGCGAGCTCACGCGGCGGCCCTTGGTAACCCGACTTCCCGCGCCGTATCCGTAGCGGCGCTCCCGGGGGAAGCGGATATACGCAAAGGAGTTCTATATGAGCAATCCCTCGAACCGCGCCTCGATGCGCGGTCAACTCACGCTGCGCGGCGTCGTCATCGGCGTCCTTGGCTGCGCGATCATCACGGCAAGCTCGGCCTACACGGCCCTCAAGATGGGCGCACTCCCCTGGCCAATCATTTTCGCTGCCGTCATTTCGCTGTTTTTCCTGAAGCTCATGGGTAACGCCAGCCTCAACGAGGCCAACGTCACCCATACCATCATGTCCGCGGGCGCCATGGTCGCCGGCGGCCTGGCGTTTACCATCCCGGGCGCCTGGATGCTGGGCTATGCCGACCAGATCAGCTGGCTCGACATGTTTATCGTGGCGCTCGCCGGCACCGTCTTGGGCCTTCTGGCGACAGCGCTCATCCACCGTCACTTTATCGTGGACGCCGCGCTTGAGTTCCCCACTGGCAACGCCGCAGCTCAGACCCTGCGCGCGACCGAGGCCGGCGGCAAGATCGGCAAACAGCTCTTTGGCTCCATGGCCATCGCAGGCATCTACAGCGTGCTGCGCGACGCTCTGGGCGTGGTGCCCAGCATGCTGTGCACGCTCAATATCCCCGGCGTGACCTTTGCCATCTATAACTCACCCATGTTGCTGTCCATCGGCTTTTTGGTGGGCTTCGCCCCCGTCGCGTTCTGGTTTGCCGGCGCGCTGCTGGGCAACTTTGGCATCATCGTCGGCGGCACCGCCGCCGGCCTGTTCGATGTTGTGACCGCGCAGGGCATCGTCAAGTCCCTCGGCATGGGCCTTATGATGGGCTTTGGCGTCGCCGTCGTCCTTAAGGACATTTTGCCGCAGGTCGCCGGCATCATCCGCGGCCTTACCGCCGACAGCTCCACCGACACCGACGAGCAATCGCTCATCTCGGGCTCCCTTAAGCTCGACGCCGGCATCATCGGTCTGGGCACCGCAGCCATCGCTGTGATCGTTGCCATCGCGCTCGACCTTGGCCCTGTCCCGGCCGTCATCGTCACGCTGTTCACCTTTGTCACTACCATCATGAGCGCTCAGAGCTGCGGCCAGACGGGTATCGACCCCATGGAGATCTTCGGCCTCATCGTCATGCTCATCGTTGCCGCCTTCGCGCAGCTCGCCCAGGTCAAACTGTTCTTTATCGCCGGCATCGTGGCCGTGGCGTGCGGCCTTGCGGGCGACGTCATGAACGACTTTAAGGCCGGCGCCGTGCTGGGCACCAACCCGCGCGCACAGTGGGTCGGCCAGGCCATCGGCGGCATCGTGGGCGCCCTGGTCGCTGCCGCCGTCATGGTCGCGCTCGTCACCGCCTATGGTCCGGACGCCTTCGGCCCCGACAAGAGCTTCGTTGCCGCACAGGCAAGCGTGGTCGCCACCATGGTCTCGGGCATCCCGAGCGTGCCGTGGTTCGCAGGCGGCTTTATCGCCGGCATCGTCATGTACTGGCTCGGCATTCCGGCCATGATGATCGGCCTGGGCGTGTACCTGCCGTTCTATATGTCGCTCACGGCTTTCCTGGGCTCCTGCGTTAAGCTCGCCTACGACAAGTGGGCCGCTCGCCGCGACGCCGCCGCCGGTCTTTCGGACAAGGAGAAGGCCGCCAAGGACGCCGCCTTCCAGGAGCAGGGCCTGGTTGTCGCCAGCGGCCTGCTCGGTGGCGAGTCTATAGTCGGCGTTATCCTGGCGTTCATCTCTGTCGGTTTGAGCCTGCTGGGCTAAACCCAACAACAACGTACCCGTACAGAGCGCGGAGTCGGAGACCATCCGGCCCCGCGCTTTTTTGTATCTGCCGAAACCCTCAGCAGTACTCGCATGTGGCGTGTCTTCCTTTGCCTGCTCGCCTAAGTTCCATGTCAAGATGACCGCCCCGCCCGTCACGGTGTAGAGTACATGCTGCGAACGCACCCGCGTTCCTACGGCAATACGAGGTGGACATGGAACTCGATAAACAACAGCTCAAGCGACTGCGCGAGCGCCATCATCGGCGCCATGGCATCCGCCCCGCCCACAGCGAGGCCATGGAGAACGCAAGCCGCTTTCTAAAGCGGGCATTCAACATTCGCGAGGGACGCGCGCCCTATCACGTGATTCGCAAGCGCTTTGTAAACGGGGCGCGCCTGACTGGCTCACACTTATGCATCTTGATCATTGCCATGTTGATCGCGAGCATCGGCCTCGATATCGACTCGGATATCGCCATTGTAGGCGCCATGCTCATCTGCCCGCTCATGGGCTCGGTCCTTGCCATGGCATACGGCATCGCCACGCTCGGCCGCGAGATCACCCTTGAGGCCGTCGCCGGCCTCGCGCTGCAGATGGTCTTTTGCCTGGTCACGTCCACGTTGTACTTTAAGCTCTCGCCCCTTGGCACCACCACGGCCGCCATCATCGACAATTCGACACCGACCGTGTGGGACCTTGCCGTCGCGCTCGCGGGCGGCTTTGCGGGCGGCCTGGGCAACTCGCGCGACCAGGAACCCGCCACGCTCATCGCCGGGGTGGCTGTGGCGACCGCACTCATGCCGCCCCTGTGCGCGGCGGGCTATGGCATCGCCATCGCAAGCGGGTCATTGTTTCTCTCGGCGCTTTATGAATTTGGCATCAACGTGGTCTTTATCGCGCTGGCTGCCGAAGCCGTGCTGCTTCTATTGCGCGTGCCGCTCAAGCGCGACCTCAACGGCGACGGCATTGTGACTGCCGAGGAAGATGCCGAGGTCGACGAGCTATCACGCAAGGTGCGCCGCCGCATCATTGTGGGCACGGTAGTCTTTGCCATCCCCTGCATCGTCATGACGGCGGGGTCTATTGGCTCGGCGCAGTCCGGCGTGCAGGACGGCTACGGCTTCACCGAAACCACGCGCGAGCTTGCGGCGGTGCTACCGGGCTTTAAGAACTACACCGTCGCCGTCGAAACCTCGGCTACCGAAGGCGAGGAAGAGGGCATCGTCGAGCGCGAGATTGTCGCCCATGTGACGACAGGCGAGGCGCTTGGGGCACACGACCGCCGCGTTGCCCGCAAACTCATCGACCTCAACGTACCCGAACTCGATCGCGTGGAATTTGACGTGAAGTGATGCAGAGCGCGGCCCTACAGCTCGTACTTGTACACGCGGTAAATGTACTTTTCGGCTTCCATCTCGTAGGTGGCGATGGGTAGACCGTAGCGGTCGTACTCGGTAAAGGTCTTGGCCTGGCCCGATGCCACGAGCATGCTATTTGAATCGCCGACGCGCTGCGCACTGCTGACGTAACCCGAGAACGGCACCGCGATCTGGTCTTCGAGCTCGTAGGTGCGGGCCGCCTCGTCCACTGTAAAGATGCGCCCAAACGAATGCGTGCCCTTGTTGTAGTCGGTCACCACCGCGGCGCCCAGCTGGCCCCAGTCGAACTTGGGATAGCTCTCAGCCGCACCAAAGTTGTTGTCGTACAGCAGCACCTGATAGCGACCGGTCGTTGCCGTGTCAGAACTCGGCAGATACGTCACGCTGTGCTGGCCCGCGTTGAGCGAAAAATCGCCCTGGGCCTGCAGCAACTTGTCCTCAAAGCCCGAGCCGGCCCATTGCCACTCCTTTCTATTTCTGGGTCCATCTTCTCACTGCTGGCGACCAAAAATGATTCGTTTTCCTCCGTTCCCGAGGAATCATTTTTAGTACTTAAAGAAGCCCTCGCCCGAGCTTTCGCCCAGCTTGCCTTCGTCGAGCATCTTCTTGAGGACGGACGCCATAGCCTTAAAGTTGTAGGGCATCATCATCTTTTTGAGCAACGGGCTCACCAGGCCCGGGACCTTCTGATACTGCATAACGATGTTGTAGGCCGTCTGGATACCCACGGTGTCGAATACGCGGAATGGGCCCTTGGGAGCGCCAGTGCCGCGCGTCCATGCGAGGTCGATACTCTTGGGGTCGCTGACGCCCGAGACATACAGGTCAAGGCCCGAGAGCAGCCACGGCACCAGCATAGAGTTGAGCAGGTAACCGTTCTTTTCCTTGTTGACGGGAAGTGCCAGCATGCGAATGTCGTTGGCGAAGTCGACGAGCTCGTCGAAATAGCGCTTGTCGGTCTGGTCCTGGGCCATGACCTCGGTCATGTTGTTCTTCCAGATGGAGTTGGCAAAGTGCAGCGACAGGTACTTCTCGGGGCGACCAGTGTACTTGGCAAAGGTGCTCGGCAGCAGCGTAGAGGAGTTCGTCACGATGACGGTCTTTTGCGGCAGAACCGGGGCGAGCTTCTTGTAGAAGTCGATCTTCGCCTGAGTGTCCTCAGCCATAGACTCGATGACCAGGTCGGCGTCGGCCACTGCCTTGGCAAGATCGAGCTCCAGCTTGAGCGTGGAGTAGGCACACTCGACGGCAGCGAGTGCCGCCTCCTTGTCGAAGGGCTGGCCGCTATCGGCGATACCGGCGCACCACTCGCCCGTGCCGTCCGCCATGCCCTCGATAGCAGCGATGTACTCCTCACGCACATGATCGATCTTGGGCTGGGTGCGGCCGATGCTGCCCTCGCTGCGCAGCCAAATCGTTACATCAAAGCCGCAGTAGGCAGCCTGAAAGGCAATCTGGCTTCCCAACACGCCGCCGCCGGCAACGCAAACGGTCTTGTAGCTCATAGGAACAGTCCTCTCTTACGTAATTCCATAGATGTGTATTTATTCAACCGTAAGAGGGCTGCACACTGGGGGTGGGTTCTATAAACGGACGGTAATTTGCGGCGAACGGCTACATCTGTTCATTATCTCAGGGTTCCGAGGGCGATTTTTTGTGCCACCGAGACGTCGTTTGCGGAAGTATGCGGCAAATTCCGGAACCCTTGAGCACCCCCCGATTTTCCGCCAATAAAACCGCAGGTACAGGGCTTGGACATATTCGGTGTGCTCGGTCTATTCAGATTTTGCCGCATACTTCCGAAATCTGAGTTCGCAAAGGGTGATAGTCGGGGCGTTTACGCAACATATGTCCAAGCAAAAACGGGTGGTAGCCGGTACGGCCACCACCCGTTTGTCTCATATCCAGCCCATAGCAGGCCAGCTACTTCTTAATGCCGCGTCCCAGGCGCTCAGCGACCGACGCCACGGCACTCTCGTCGACCGACCCGCAGCTCACGCAGCCATCGTGGGCACGCATCTGGCCGGTGACCTCGTCCATCGCGAGCGGCGCCACCTTCTCGAGCTTAAAGCCCTTGCCGGCGCGCATGTTCTCCTTGGCAACGCTGATCATGAGCTTAATGCGGTTGAGCTGGTTGACCTCGGACGCGCCGGGGTCGTAGTCCACCGCGACGATATTGCTCTCGGGGTGCTGACGGCGCAGCTCCTTGATCACGGCCTTGCCCACCACGTGGTTGGGCAGGCACGCAAAGGGCTGCGTGCAGATGATGTTGGGCGCACCGTGATCGATCAGGTCGAGCATCTCGGCCGTGAGCAGCCAGCCTTCGCCCATGTTGTTGCACACCGAAAGCACCGTACGAGCCTTGTCCGCCATGGTGCCAATGCGCTCGGGCGCCTCGAAGCGGCGGGACTTTTCGAGCATCTCCTCCACCGGCGTGCGCATCCAGTCCACCAGCTTAATGAGCGCCTGCATGCTAGCGCGCGCCGTGGCAGAGCTTCCCAGCTCGTCTTTTTGAAGCTCGGCGTTGCTCATGGAGTACAGGAAGAAGTCGAGCAGGCCCGGTACCACGGCCTCGCAGCCCTCGCGCTCAATGACATCGACCACGTGGTTGTTGGCCGTGGGATGGAACTTGACCAGGATCTCGCCAACCACGCCCACGCGCGGCTTGGTACCCTCGCCCACAAGCGGCATGGTGTCGAACGCGCGGATGGCCTCGCGGCACAACTTGGTGTAGTTGTGCCTGTTGAACTTAGGCGCCAGCTTGCGGGCGCGCGCCATGTACTCCTCGTAGAGTGCGTTGGCGGCACCGGGCGTGGCCTCGTACGGGCGGCAACGATAGAGCATCTGCATCATGACGTCACCAAAGAGCACTGCGTAGACTGCCTGCTTAAGCAGTGCCGGCGTAATCTTAAAGCCGGGGTTGTCCTCACCGAGCGCCACGGCCGAAAGCGAGATCACCGGGATCTCGGGGTGGCCGCTCTCGCGCAGGGCCTTGCGGATGAGTGCGATGTAGTTGGTGGCACGGCAGCCGCCGCCGGTCTGGCTGATAACCACGGCCGTCTTGGACAGGTCGTACCGACCGCTCTCGATGGCCTCCATAATCTGGCCCGTCACCAGGATCGACGGATAGCAAATGTCATTGTTCACGTAGCGCAGGCCAGCCTCGACGGCATCGTGGTCGGTCGAGGGCAGCAGCTCCAAGTTGTAGCCGGCACCGCGGAACACCTCTTTGACCAGGTCAAAGTGAATCGGCGCCATCTGCGGGCACAGGATGGTGTAGCCCTCCTCGCGCATCTGCTCGGTAAAGGGCACCTTGGGCCACGCGGTCGAAGCACTCTCACGCTGCGCCTCAAACGTGTACTTGCGGCTCGCGAACGCGGGGGCATCCGTGGAGGGCGCCACCGGCGCGGCATCGCCTTGCTCGTAGGCCTCGCCCGCGGCCGTGGCATCGGCCAGGCGCTCGGCCTCCTGGTCCTTGAGCGCTGCCATGAGCGAGCGGATGCGGATGCGCGCGGCACCCAGGTTAGACACCTCGTCGATCTTAAGCACGGTGTAGATCTTGCCGCTGGCTTCCAGAATCTCCTGCACCTGATCGGTGGTCAGAGCGTCCAGGCCGCAGCCGAAGGAATTGAGCTGGATCAGGTCCAGGTCGTTGCGCATCGTCACAAAACGGGCGACGGCGTACAGGCGGCTGTGGTACATCCACTGGTCGACGACGCGAATCGGACGCTCGGGCTTTACCAGATGCGCAAGCGAATCCTCGGTAAAGACCGCAAAGCCAAAGCTCGAGATAAGTTCGGGCAGGGCGTGGTTGATCTCGGGGTCGTTATGGTAGGGACGACCGGCGAGCACGATGCCGTGACCGCCATGGTCCTCGACCCACTTAAGGGCCTCCTCGCCCATGGTCTGGATGTCCTCGTGGAAACGCGCATCGGCCTCAAAAGCAGCGTTGACGGCGGCATCGACCTCGGAGCGCGTGATCTTGGGGCCGCGCACGCGACCGCGACCGGCTTGCGCATCGGCCACGCGGTCGACGGCGAGCACCTGGTACAAACGGCGCTTGAGCTCGGTCTTGCCGTGATAGGGCACAAACGGGTACAGGAACTCGATGTTCTGCTCGCGGATCTCGTCGATATTGAGCGCCAGCGCCGTGGGGTAGCTCATAACGATGGGGCAGTTATAGCAGTTGCCGGCGGTCGGATCCTCCTTGCGCTCCCAGCGCACGCACGGCATCCAAATAAAGTCGACGTCGCGGTCGATAAGGTTCATCACATGGCCGTGGCTCATCTTTGCCGGGTAGCACACGCTCTCGGACGGCATGGACTCGATGCCCGCCTGGTAGGTCTTTTTGCTCGACTGGTCGGACAGCTGCACGCTAAAGCCCAGGCGCGTAAAGAACGCGTGCCAGAAGGGGTAGTTCTCGTACATGTTGAGTGCGCGAGGGATACCCACGGTGCCGCGCGGGGCCTCGTCGGGGCTCAGCACCTCGCGGTTAAAGAGCAGCTCGTTTTTCTTTTTGAAGAGGTTGGGCGCCTCGGTCTTCTGCTTTTTGTGGCCGGCGCCCTTCTCGCAGCGATTGCCGGTAATGAAGCGCCTGCCGCCGCCAAAGTCGTTGACGGTAAGCTGGCAGTTGTTAGAGCAACGACCGCAGCGGACGTGTTTTTGCGTCACGGTGAGGTGCGCGATGTCCTCGGCCGAGAGGATGGTCGAGGTGCCGTCGGCACCGGCGCGATCGCGGGCGAGCAGGGCCGCACCGTAGGCGCCCATGCAGCCGGCGATGTCGGGACGCACAGCATGAACGCCGGTGAGCTGCTCAAATGCGCGAAGCGTGGCGTCGGACATAAAGGTGCCGCCCTGGACGATCACCTGGCTGCCGATCTCCTTGGGGTCGCGCAGCTTAATGACCTTGAACAGGGCGTTCTTGATGACGGAATAGGACAGGCCGGCCGCGATGTCGCCCACCGTGGCGCCTTCCTTTTGCGCCTGCTTGACGCGCGAGTTCATAAAGACCGTGCAGCGGCTGCCCAGGTCGACGGGAGCCTTAGCATGGATGGCGGCATCGGCGAACGCGCGCACGTCCATGTTCATAGACACGGCGAAACTCTCGATAAAGCTGCCGCAGCCCGACGAGCAAGCCTCGTTGAGCATGATGTGCTCGATGACGCCGTCCTTGACGCGCAGACACTTCATGTCCTGGCCGCCAATGTCCAGGATAAACTCGACGCCGGGCAGGAATGCCTTGGCGCCGCGCAGGTGCGCGACGGTCTCGATCTCGCCGGAATCGGCCTTGAGGGCCTCGATGAGCAGTGCCTCGCCGTAGCCCGTGGTGGTCACGTGGCCGATGGTGCAGCCGGCGGGGATGTGGTTGTAGAAATCGGCCATGATGACCTTGGCCGTGCCCAGGATGTCACCGTTGTTGTTGCCGTACCAGGTGTGCAACAGCTGGCCGTCCTCGCCCACGAGCGCGGCCTTCATGGTGGTGGAACCGGCGTCGATACCGATGAACACGCGGCCGGTGTAGCCGTCGAGCTTACCCTTGGGGACGACCTCGGTGTCGTGGCGAGTCTTGAACTCGGCAAAATCCTCGTCGGTGGCAAAGAGCGGATCCAGGCGCTCGACCTCGGCACCCTGCGTGTCACCCAAGCTGTCGATGGCCTCGATGAGCTGCGGGAACGTGCTGAGCTTGTTGGACTCGTGCGCCATGGCGGCGCCGCTCGCCACAAACAGGTGAGCGTTTTGGGGCACAATGCGGTGCTCTTCGTCCAGGTTGAGCGTGAGGTAGAAGCGGTGGCGCAGCTCAGAGAGATACTGCAGCGGGCCGCCCAGGAAGGCGACGTTGCCGCGAATGGGACGGCCGCACGCCAGACCCGAGATGGTCTGGGTCACGACGGCTTGGAAGATGGAGGCCGCCACGTCCTCGGGGCGGGCGCCCTCGTTGAGCAGCGGCTGGACGTCGGTCTTGGCAAAAACGCCGCAGCGGCTGGCGATGGGATAGATGGTGGTGGCGTTGGCCGCGAGTTCGTTAAGGCCGCTGGCGTCGGTGTGCAGCAGGGTTGCCATCTGGTCGATGAACGCGCCCGTACCGCCGGCACAGGTGCCGTTCATGCGCTGCTCGATGCCGTTGTCGAAGTAGATGATCTTGGCGTCCTCGCCGCCCAGCTCGATGGCGACATCGGTGGCCGGGATGAGGGTCTCGACAGCGCGCTTGCTGGCGATGACCTCCTGGACAAACTCCAGGTCGAGCCACTGGGACAGCAGCAGGCCGCCCGAGCCGGTAATGGCGCAGGTCATCTGGGCCGTCGGCAGCACGGTCGCAACGCCCTCGAACAGGTCGCGGGCGCAGGCGCGGACGTCGGTGTGGTGGCGCTGGTACTTGGCGTAGACAATCTGGTTGTCGTCGTTGAGCACAGCGAGCTTAACGGTGGTGGAGCCCACGTCGATGCCCAAGTGCAGGTTGCCACGAGCGTTCTCGGGGTTGAAGATCGCGCCTTCGGGGGTGTGGGCGGCGGCTACGGGCTCAGCGGCGGTGGCGGGCTCGCTAGCGACGGACGTCTCCCCTGCCGCGTTCTTGGCATCGGCAACTGCCTCGGCAACTTTCTCGGCAGCTGCGGTCGCGGCCTTCTGCGCGGCATCCACCACGGCGGGTGCAGCCTCACGCGCGGCAGCGACCATACGGTCCTTAATGCCCTCGACGAGTTTGCTCATTGTCTCTCCTCTTAGTTGTTGGACTCGACGGCTGCGGCGGTGTCGGCCGCGTCCTCGAGCTGCAGGTTCAATAGCTTCATGCCGTATTCCGGCACGTTGATATCGATGGGTTGGCCATACAGGTCACCAGGGCGCACAAAAGCGAGCACCGTCATAATGCGCGCCATGGCCTCGGGCGATTCGGTGAGCCCACGCTCAAACCAGCGCTGAATCATGCCGACCTCGGCACTCACGACGTAGGTGACGTAGTAGTCAAAGAACGTGCCCAGCGCCAGGCCCAAAATGCCCGTCTGCGCACGCGGCACCACAGCCTCACGCGCGGTGTCGATGATCCTTTTAATGAAGGCCTGGTCGCCGCCCGGACCCAGCAGCGCACCGATTAAGTCGCGATTGGCCGCAAGATAACGCAGCAGCTCAACCGAACCGGGTGCCGGCTCGAGCTCATCGATGTTGTGATAGAGGTCGGGCAGCTGAGCTGCGGTGATGAGCTCAATGCGCTCACGGATCTCGGCCAGCAAGCCGTCCTCGATTTGATTGATAAAGTCGGGGATATCGCGGTAATGCGAATAGAACGTGCGACGCGTAAGGCCAGCGCGCTCGGTGAGCGACGCGACATTAATGCGCGAAAGGTCGCCGCTTTCGGCAAGCTCGCTGGCAAGTGCCTGGCGAAGGGCACGCTGCGAGCGAAGGGACCGGCGATCGCATTTCTCGAGCTGGGACAAGCGTCCTCCTTGTTACTCAACCTGTGCGCTATTGCACAGTGCGAGTATTATTGCACACCGTGTGCATCAACACGTAAAGGCAATATTTTGGATGTGACAAAGGGACAGTCCCTTTGTCACAACCCACCTGGCTTTTGGAGCGGCATTACCGATTGTCCAAAATGTCATTCGTGGGTAGAATAATGTCGACGGCAGCCCAAGTTCTGCAAAGCTGGGCAGCGCCGTTGTTTGCATTAGGGGGTCAACGCCTTAGCGGCGGCGACCCCTTCTGTTGCGCTTCGAACGCTGCTTGAGTGCCTCGGAAAGGCCGACAAGCGCCGTGAAGAACGAGACCAAAGCGGTCAGAAGTCTCACGAAATCAATCAAATCGGTCATGGGCATCACCTCCCATCAGATGGAGGGCGTTGCCCGGCACATGGAACTGCCGCCAACAGTATCAATTCTATCAAAGCGCAGTTAGATATGCGAATGTTTGTTCGTATTTCAGAAGATCGGAGCTCGGGTACGGCGAAGGAACAGTTCCTTTGCCGTACCCGAGCTTGTCGCCGAACTGCCACCTACATTTTTCGAGTTATTCGGCCACGCTGCTAGTTCTGTATAAATGCACCGCCGGGATTATCTGAGGGTTTTTGTCCTTATTTGAGCGCATACATGCCCATTTGCGCACTTACGACACCGAATCAAACACCATTAGAGGTATGAATGTTCGCGAGAGGGCATCTTTAGCCATTTAACGACCTCCGACAGGCCGAATAACTCGAAATTTGTTGGTGGCGAAAGCGAGACAGTCCTATACGCCAAAAGCCGGCATCTCCCATGTGACAGAGGGGCTGTCCCTTTGTCACATTATTCGATGACGGTGCGGGAGTTTTGCTTGTGCATGGTGGCGAGCATGTGTTTGGGAACGGCGTGGACCATGCAACTGCCGATAGTCGCGCTCGCGGCGGCCTTGGCTGCATCGCTTGCGTTTTTGGTCGCGTAGCTGTGACGGAAACGCTTGAGCATGGCGATGTCGTTGCCGCCGTCGCCGTAAACCGCGACCTCGTCCTCGGCAATACCGTAGTAACCCGCCAGCCAGGCCACACTCTCGCCCTTGTTGCACGCCACGTCCGTGATCTCGAACATCACCGGATCGAACGGCGCGTTGACCACGCGGTCCGAACGCTCGGCCAAATACGCCTTAAGGTCGCGCTCCAGCTCGGGCGAGGTCACGCGACAGTTGATCTTGCACACATCGTGGCGCAGGATGTCACCGATCGACTGGTCGAAATACTGTTCCTCGTGATACCCGCCACGTGCACGCATGCCGCGCATCACGATGCGCTTGATAGGGCTGTCCTTCTTAAAACCCGCCTGGTGCATCTCGAACGAACCGCTCGAGAACATGCCGTCGGGCGTGGAGCAGTCGAAGCAAATGTCCGGGAACACCTTGAGCAGCTCCTCGGTAACCTGCGGATCGATGGTCCAGGTCTTGAGCACTTCGCCATGGCTGTTGCGCACGATAGATCCGTTGGAGCAGCAGGCGTCAAGCGCCAGGCCCGTAAAGCCATGCTCGCCGATCGGCAGCGTCGAGCGTCCGGTCGCGGGAACCACATGCAGGCCAGCCTCGGTCAGCTCGCGAATGGCACGGCGAATGGTCCCGTCTGCCTCGTGCAGGGCATTCAACAGCGTTCCGTCTAAGTCACTCGCAAACATCTTGATCATGGGCATGCCTCTCCTTCGTCTGCACGATATTGTAGACGAAGGAGAGGCATGCCCAAACAATGCCGTCACGACGCGACGTGCCACTGCCTTCACAAATTCACGGTGCCCCAGCGCGCTAAGACAATCGCCACAAGCGACTTTTCAGCCGATAAAACAGCGCCGTCGTCAACGTCAGCACCGCCAACATGCCTGCGAATACAATCGCCGGTGTCCATCGATCATATGCGAGCCCGTAAACCAATTGGCCAATAGGCGTTGCACAGGAAAGCGTCATATAAACGAGTGCCAGCACTTTTCCGCAGAGTTCCTTTGGCGCTGACCGCTGAACAAATGAAACGATTTCGACCGATGTAATGCTTGCCCACGCCATGACCCATGCCGAGCCGGCCGCAAGCGCGGCAAACGTTAATTCATCAGGACCGCTCAGTAGCGTGACAATAATCGGCACGACTCCAAAACAGATCATCGCAACATATCGACATATGCCCTTGAAGGAAAAACGATGCGGCCAAATACCGACCAAACCACTGCCGACAAGACCACCTAAGCCCATAGCCACCTCAATAATCCCAACGAAGGATGACTGCATTCCGAGATGCTTTGCAACAATAACGGGAGCACCAATCGTTAACCCAACTAACGCAAGGTTCAAAATAGCCGCAATCAAAAACACAACGAGCAATGATGAGTTTTGAGACAGGTACCGAATCAACTCCCGAAAATCGTTTCGGCGTGTCGTACGAGTCGCGCCGTCTCCCATCGTTTCAGATGAGGCATTTTGCTTGAGTGCGCCCCCGAACAGCAGGGCTGAAATCGTAAACGTCAACGCCGCGGTTTCGCATAGAGTATCGATACCAAAGCACCCATAGACTGCCGTCCCGACTACAGGCCCCAAGATATTGCTCATCATGATTATCTGCGAGACCAACGCAGTGGCACGCTCAACCTTTTCTTGGCCCGTCATGCGCACCGCCTCAATTTGAAGCATCGGTTTCAGCAGCGATTGGATGCCATATTGGACGCAAAGCATTGCTGCCACGACAACCGCAAGAGGCAGCGAACGCTTCATGGGGATAAACAGCAGTGATGCAGCCATCAGAACAATGCCGAGTACCACAAGAACCCCGCGATGTCTTCCCCGATCCGCCAAAATCCCGCCAACCGGAGTCGCGAGCACGCCCGGTATGAACGCTATCGCCGCGACGGCGCCATATAACGTTGAGGAGCCGCTGCAATCGAACAAGTAGAGCGGACACGCAAAGCACAGTGCCGACAGCATCGAATACGCACACAGCTGTGCAACAAGAAGACCAAATAGCCTGATAGATCGCACTGTTTTTGGCGCCAATGAAACGCTAACTCTTCGCATCCCAGCCATAAGCCTGCCCCCAAATACATACTGTCAGTATGTATTTAATGACTTGAAAAGGGCAGCCGTGGCTACCCTCACAAATCAATTACATACCGTTGGTATCTATATTACCACCCGGCACGGTTCCATACGTCCCAAATCTGGGCCGTTGTCTGGAGCACTTCATTACCCAAATCGAGCCCCACCGCTGCCGCCATCTGTGCCAAACATTGTGCGCGAGCGAGCATTCGCTCCTTGGGCTCGAGCGGACGGAACAATGGCAGCAGCCAAAGATTCGCTAACAACGATACGGCCTCCGCTGCTTCGCGCGGGCATTCGCACGCAATGGAGCCGTCGGCGATGCCCTCCTCGATTACTGGCAAGAGATTGCCATCGGCCGACTCGTCAAACGAACCTTGGTACTGCATCGCCAGCAGCCGCGAGCTTTTTACCGGATCTGCCGCAGGATGCATGCGAGCCCATAGCTCGATTTGCGGAACGACGGACTCGGGCGCATAAAGTCGTTTGAGCTTTTGAGCTCCCGTCATATTGCCAGCACCGAGTGTCGCGCGACGGTGTTCAGCAATCGGAGCCGTTGCCCGATCAAATGCGGCGTTGAAAATCTCCTCTTTGCTCTTAAAGTGATGATAGACAGCACCCTTGGTCATGCCATCGAGGCGGTCGACGATGTCTTGGATGCTCGTCCCCTCATAACCCTGTACGCAGAATAGCTCCAGCGCCGCGTCGAGAATCTTCGCGACAGTCTCCTCGGGATATTTATTACGACCCATAATCCGTCCATCCACAACGCAAGTCTTGTGCCTCATTGCAGCATTTTAACGTTGCGGATGGTAGACGGTCGATTCTACACCGCGGCGGGGCCGTGTTCGCCGGTACGGATGCGGATGACTTCCTCGACCGGCTCGACCCAAATCTTGCCGTCTCCAACGGCACCGGTACGAGCGGCGTTGCAGATGATGTCGACAATTCCGTCGACATGCTCATCGGCACAAATGAGCGTGAACTGCACCTTAGGGATCGTGTTAACAAGCAACTCGTTGCCGCGCACGTATTCCTTCCAGCCATGTTGCGCACCGCAGCCCTGCACCTGGTTGATAGTCATACCGCGAACATCAGCAGCAAACAGCGCATCTTTAAGAACCTCAAGCTTCTCGGCGCGAACAATCGCCGTAATCTTCTTCATAGTGAATTCCTCTCTTTAATAAAAGAAATTGATTGTTCTTCACATGGCACGGGTTTTCCAGGTGCCCGAGATTGCCCCGAAAGAGGAGCGCCGCGTACTTCGGTACGCAAGCGACGGTTTGAGGGGCAAGGTCGGGTGCCTGGGAAGCCGTGCCGCTAGTCAAGTCCCGAGAAGGAGGGATACGCGCTCTCGCCGTGCTGACTCGCATCCAGGCCCAGCGCCTCGTCGGCCTCGTCCACGCGCAGACTGCCGTGGAACAGCACCTTGACCACCGCGGCGATCACCAAATCGAGCACCAACACAATAGCGACCGTCACCACAATGCCCAAAATCTGCGAGATGAGCAGCGACACGTCGCCCGTGTAGAACAGGCCGCCCTTACCAGTCCACGAGAGCTCCGGCACACAGAACAGGCCTGTGAGCACGCCGCCCAAGATGCCGCCGATGCCGTGGCAACCAAACGCGTCGAGCGCATCGTCGTAGCCAAACTTGGTCTTAAGATGGCTGATGGCCAGGTAGCAGACGGGCGATACGATCAGGCCCGTGACCAGCGCCGCCCACGGCTCGACAAAGCCCGCACCCGGCGTGACCACCACAAGGCCCGCAACCAGACCGGTGCTGGCACCCACCAGCGTGGGGCGGCCGGTGCGCACGCGCTCGACGGCAAGCCACGAGACCATGCCCGCCGCGCTGGCCGTCACGGTGTTGAGGATGGCGAGCGCCGCCACGGCGTCGGCCTTGAACTCGCTGCCGCCGTTAAAGCCAAACCAGCCAAACCAAAGCAGGCCGGCGCCCAGCGCCACAAACGGCACGTTATGCGGGCGATAGCTCACCATGCCAAAACCGCGACGACGGCCGAGCATTAAGCAGAGAATCAGGCCCGTGAGACCGGACGAAATGTGCACCACGTCGCCGCCGGCAAAGTCGAGTGCGCCGATGATGTCGCCGATAAAGGAGCCATCGCCGCCCCAGACCATGTGGGCGAGCGGCGCATAGACCACGAGCAGCCAAATGCCCAGGAAGGCCGTCATGGCACCAAACTTAACGCGGCCGGCCAGGCTGCCCGTGACGATAGCTGCCGTGATCATGGCAAACGCCATTTGGAAGGCGATGTTGATGATTTGAGGGTAGACGGCACCGTCCGCGGCATTGCCCTCGGCCGCCTGCAGCACCTGGCCGAGCACCGGCAGGCACAGCAGCTGGTCAAGGCCTCCAATAAACGGGCTGGAACCGTCGCCGCCGTAGGCCAGTGACCAGCCGGCAACAATCCACAGCACACCAACCAGGCCAATGGCGCCAAAGCACATAAGCATGGTGTTGATGACATTTTTGCGCCTGGACAGGCCGCCATAGAAAAACGCCAGGCCCGGTGTCATTAAAAACACGAGCATGGTGCAGATGAGCATAATCGTTGTCGATCCCGTATCGAACATTCGCTCCCCCTTGATCGCATGAACGTTGTCGGCGCCCATAATGCGGCCGAGGGGCAACTGGTGTAGACCAGATACGGCGTTGTTAAACGCGGCGTTGTCGAATGGAAACGGTGCCGCAATCTTGGAAACGGCGCGGCAACGGGCGCGAAACGAACGGGAAATACGCGAGCAAGGGAGCCGTGAGCGCGCCCATCCCGGCTAGCGCCGAAACAGCTCGTGGGCGCGGTCGCGGAGATTAGTTGCTCGAATGACGCCTTCGTAGCGATTGATGCGCAGACGCGGGAAGGCATTGAAAAAGCGTAGGTCGCGGCGGCTGAGTGACACGCTCGGCACCGGACGGCTCATACGCTTGCCGGCAAGGCGACGACTGAGCGACGGACGCGGCATGCTCGGCGCGGCATCGGCCACGCGGCGGGCAGCGAGCGCCAGGCCGCGAGCACCATCCGAGATAAACGTCGGCATCGAAGCCTTCTCACGAAGGGCATCGAGCGTCGCATCGCCCAGCTCCGCCAGCCACGCGTTAACGGCACGGCTGCGGATATGCGTCTGTGCCACCGAGTCGATCGCCGAATCGGGAATACGTTCGAGCATGGAGTCGGACGCATCGGCAAGCGACTCGTTGATGCGGTCGGCAAGGTCGGCGCGCACGCGCTCCAGCTGATCGGACAGACGCCGCCAGCTCGCCAACGAGCACACTGCGTCGACCATCATCGCGACCGCGACGATAAAGGCGGACAGCCGCACAATCAGCACCGGCAGATGGCCAAGCAGCCCCAGCAATGCCGGCTCCACTAAACGGCAAATGCACAGCGCACCCAGGCCAAACGCGCAGGCCCAGTACAGACAGATGCGTCCGTGCAGGTTAAACGGCAGGTGAGAATAGTCCCAAAAGCGAGCGCCTGTTGTTTTTTCCAGCAGCACGCCCACGCTGTACTCAATCACGCTGCATACGAGCGCTGCCGCGACAAACTGGCTCGACGCGTCAGGAATCCCGCGCAGCAAAAGCCAGCAGGCAATGCCGCCCACACCATAGATAGGACAACACGGCCCCAGCAAAAAGCCACTGTTGGCGAAGCGTCCGTGGTTGAGCATGGCGCATACTGTCGACTCCCACGCCCAGCCGCAAAACCCGTAAAAGACAAACGAGAGCACCAGTGCCGAGAGCGGGCAGGCGGCAAGCGTCGCGCCGCCAAACGCCATATCAATCGCGGTTTCCACCGTCTACCCTCTCCTCTTTTCGCTCGATGCTTTACTCACGCTATCGTCCGTCTCGTCCTTGCGCGGCAGGCGGCCGGCGACCGTCTCACGCAGAGCACACCATTTATCCGCCAGACAAACAATCCACGCCTCGCGACACGTCGGCGGCACCGGCACCAGCGGAAACATATGCCGCACGATAATATTCCGCTCTCGCGGCGTCAGCTCAAAATCTTCCTCGGCACGCGCCAGGGCAAAAAACGGATGTCGAAATCCGTGCAGTCGATGGCTCGGGTCGGGGTCGTGCCAATCATAGAGAAAGTAGTCGTGCAGCAAGGCCCCGCGCAGCAGCGAGGCACGGTCGATCGAAATGCCAGCACGGCCCAAGTGCTCGGCAAAGGACAGACTTGCCCGTGCCACCGAGGTCACATGTGCATAGACCGTCACGTCGCCATGCTGGATAAACTCGCGCGTCAGGTCCAAGCGGCCCGCCTGGGCGAGCTGGCGGGCGGCATCGTCGACCTCGTGCGCGATTTTCTCGGCACGAACGGCATCGGACATGCTGCCTCCTTCCAGCGGCTCACGGCGGCAAGCCACGGCCTGCACGTATTGAAAAAATCATCATCGAATCTATCAGTATGGCATCGGACAAAACGTTTTGCCCCACCAGTTGTCGAATTACCGCGCCGCCGTCACATATCAAACGCCAAAATGTGCGAGACTGTCTTGTGCAATTGTGTCGGCCGAGGGAGCGCCGGCGCTCGATTCGCATGGAGTAACCCACAACGATGCTGCTTACGCAAACGACAACGCCCGAGGACGTCAAGGCTCTCGACCGCGCCGAGCTTCCGCTGCTCTGCGGCGAGATTCGCCACGCCATCCTCGAAAGCTCCGCCGCTGTCGGCGGACACGTTGCCCCCAACCTGGGCGTCGTTGAGCTTACGGTTGCGCTTCATCGCGTGTTTAACTCCCCTATCGACAAGATTGTCTTTGACGTTTCGCACCAGACCTACGCCCACAAGGCGCTGACCGGGCGCGCGTATACCTATATCGATCCGGAACGTTTTGGCGAGGCTTCTGGCTTTGCCAATCCCGACGAGTCCGAGCACGACCTGTTCGCCATGGGCCACACCTCCACATCGGTGAGCCTGGGCTGCGGCTTGGCACACGCCCGCGATCTGGCGGGCGACAGCTACAACGTCATCACCATCATTGGCGACGGCTCGCTTTCGGGCGGCTTGGCGTTTGAGGGCTTCAACAATGCCGCCGAACTCGATAGCAACCTGATCATCATCGTCAATGATAACGACCAGTCCATTGCCGAGAACCACGGTGGTCTCTATCGCAATCTGGCCGAGCTTCGCGCCAGCAACGGCACCTGTGAGCGCAACGTTTTCCACGCGATGGGGCTCGACTACCGCTATCTGGACGCCGGTAACGATGTGTTAGCCCTCGTCGACGCGCTGCAGGAATTGCGCAATATCGATCATCCCATCGTGCTGCACGTCTCCACCGCCAAGGGTAAGGGCTTTGAGCCAGCCCAAAGCGACCCCGAACGCTGGCACCACGTGGGTCCGTTTGACATGGCGACCGGGCGCAAGCTCTGCCCGGGCCATCCGAGCGAGCCTGCGCCGCGCACCTATGCCGACATAACGGGCGAGGCCCTGAGCACTGCCATTGAGCGCGATCCGCAGGTTGTGGGCATCACGGCCGCCACACCCTACATCATGGGTTTTACACCCGAGCTTCGCGCTGCCGCCGGCAAGCAGTTTGTCGACGTGGGCATTGCCGAGGAGCATGCCGTGACCTTTGCCACCGCGCTTGCACGCTCGGGCGCCAAGCCAGTCTTTGGTGTGTACGGCACGTTTTTGCAGCGCGCCTACGACGAACTGTGGCACGATCTGTGCCTCAACGACGCCCCCGCAACCATCTTGGTGTTTGGCGCGTCGATCTTTGGCACCACATCCGAGACGCACCTCTCGTTCTTTGATATTTCCATGCTGGGCGCTCTTCCCAACATGCACTACTTGGCGCCGGTCTGCATGGAGGAATACCTGTCCATGCTGAGCTGGTCGCTCGACCACCGCGAGCATCCCGTGGCGATTCGTGTACCTGGTATTGGCCTGGTGAGCCGTCCCGATCTGGCGCCTGCCGAGGACACCGACTATAGCGCCGTTCGCTACAACGTGGTGCGTCAGGGCCGCGATGTGGCCGTGCTTGCGCTCGGCGACTTCTTTGAGTTGGGCGAGCGCGTGGCAAACCGCTTGGCCGCCGAGTACGGCATCGAGGCCACGCTCGTCAACCCGCGCTTTGCAACCGAGCTCGATCGCGAGTTCCTCGACAGCCTTGCCGCCGAGCATCGCGTTGTCGTCACCCTCGAGGACGGCGTCTTGGACGGCGGCTGGGGTGAGCGCGTGGCATGTTATCTGGCATGCACGCCGTTGCGCACGCGCACCTTCGGCATCGCCAAGGGCTTCCCCGACCGCTACGACCCCAACGAACTGCTCGCTCAAAACGGCATGACGGTCGAGAACATGGCCGCCGAAGCCGCAAGACTACTCAACGAGTAAGAAAACCTCCGCAAGGGAAGCATCCCTGCGGAGGTTTTTGTTTTCACGACGCGATTATCTCAATCTGTAACATCTAGGGCCCGAATTTCCGTCTAACTGTTACAGATTGAGACAAGACGTCTTAGTCCCCGACGTTTGTCTCAATCTGTAACAGATAGAGACCTTTTGGCCGTCCAGATGTTACAGATTGAGACATTCGAATTCCCCTGAAGAGAAAATCTCAATCTGTAACAGTTACTCGGCAAAAATGGCTGCAGATGTTACAGATTGAGATAAAACAGCGAGGCATGCCGCCACATCTGCAAGAACCACCACAAAGGTGCCTGTCCCTTAATGGTAGGTACAATAACCCATAAAGTAAGTATGTTTCTGAGTTATTTCGTGTTGACCCATTTGAGCGCGATAGGGTATAACTCTACTCAACCGCTAGGGATTTTATTGAGAAAGGTGTTCTACCATGAGCAAGAACCTCTCCCAGCAGGTCGTTCTCGACCGCCGCGGCTTCGTTGCCGCCACCTTCGCAACCGTCGCCGGCCTTGGTCTTGCCGGCTGCTCCGACACCAGTGCCGAGGCCGACAAGGGTTCCGCCGCCGGCTCCTCCAAGAGCTCCGAGGATACCGAGGCTTCCACCACGCTCGATGCCAAAGCATTCGACAAGCTCGTCGACAACGGCCCCAAGGCCGATGACGACGCCATCGCCGCCAGCACCTGGGCCACGGCCGTTAAGGACGCCGGCGTCTTTAAGATCGGTGGCGTTCAGACTTCCACGCTCTTCTCCCTCCTCAACGAGAAAGACGGCCAGACCCGCGGCTTCGATGCCGGCATCGCGCAGCTTCTGTCCAACTACATTCTGGGCGAGAACAAGGTCGAGATCACCCAGGTGACCTCGGACACGCGTGAGTCCGTCCTGCAGAACGGCCAGGTCGACGCCGTCTTTGCCACCTACACCATCACTGACGAGCGCAAGAAGCTCGTATCCTTTGCTGGTCCCTACTACTACACCCAGCAGGCCATCCTGGTGCTCGCCGATAACGACGACATCAAGAGCGTCGACGACCTGGCCGACAAGAACGTCGCCGTCCAGTCCGGCTCCAACGGCCCCGCCATCCTGGAGGAGTTCGCCCCCAAGGCCAGCCAGCAGGAGTTCAAGACTGACGAGGAGGCCCGCCAGGCACTCCAGCAGGGCCGCGTTGACGCCTACGTCATCGATAACAACATGCAGCAGAGCGCCCTGGTCCGCGAGCCCGGTAAGTACAAGATCGCCGGCAAGCCCTTCGGCAGCAAGGAGCCCTACGGCATCGGCCTGCCGCTCGATTCCGACGGCGTCGCCTTCGTCAACGACTTCCTTAAGAAGATTGAGGATGACGGCACCTGGACCGAGCTGTGGCAGATCTGCATCGGCGACCGCACGGGCGACACCAACGTTCCCGATCTGCCCGAGGTCGGTGCCTAAGCTCGCAAGCATGGCATCAGCCGCTGCGAAACCATATGGAAACGCACGAGGTGCTTTATTGCGATAAACTGTTTTCTCAATGAGTTGTCGGGGCTTCCGTACACGCGGGAGCCCCTTTCCTTATCGGCGGGAGGTCCGCATGAGTCTCTCCGAGCTCTGGTCGCTCTATGGCCAGAACTATATCGACGCGCTGCTAGCAACCTGGGGCATGACGCTTGAGTCGTTTGCCATCGCCATGGTGCTGGCCGTCGCCGTCACCGTGATGCGCGTGTCGCCGCTCAAGCCGCTGCGCGTCTTTGGCGACCTGTATGTCCAGGTCTTCCGTAACATCCCCGGCATCGCACTGCTCATCATCGTCGTCTATGCGCTGCCGCCGCTCAAGGTCGTCCTGCCCTACCGCACCTGCGTTATCGTCGCCACGGTCCTTTTGGGCTCGGCCTTTGGTTCCGAGAACTTTATGAGCGGCATCAACACCGTCGGCGTCGGCCAGGTGGAAGCCGCCCGTTCGCTCGGCATGAGCTTTAACCGCATCCTCGCCAAGATCGTGATTCCACAGGCGCTGCGCTCAAGCGTGCTGCCCATGACGAACCTCTTTATCGCCGTCATGCTCACCACCGCGCTCGGCAGCCAGGTGCCGCTTAAACCGCAGGAGCTCACCGGCGTGGTGAGCTACATCAACACGCGCTCGCTCGGCGGCGTCGCCGCGTTCTTTATCTCGGCGCTCGGCTACCTGGGCACGGCCTTTGTGGTGAGCCACATTGGCAACTATATCGATAAGAAGGTGAGAATCCTCCGATGAGCAAGCACTCCACCTCCGCGCTCACCATGCGCGACGCGCTCTACGAGGCTCCCGGCCCCAAGATGCGCGCCAAGATTCGCATCGGCACCGCCATCTCGCTTGTTGCCGTCGCCGCACTCGTCGCCCTGGTACTGCAGCGCTTTTATGTGACCGGACAGCTTTCGGTCCACTATTGGTATTTCTTTACGCACCTCACCACCTGGAAGTTCCTGCTTGCCGGCTTTGAGGGCACCGTCAAGGTCGCACTCACCGCTGGCGCCATCGCGCTGGTGCTGGGCTTAGCCCTTATGCTCGGCCGTACCAGCGACATTAAGCCGCTGCAGCTGGTCTGCCGCGTGCTCACCGATTTCTTCCGTGGCGTACCGAGCCTGCTGTTCATCTACTTCTTCTTTTTGGTGCTGCCCCAGTACAAGATCGCACTGCCGTCGTTTTGGATGCTCACGCTTCCCGTCGCGCTCGCTGCAGCCGGCGTACTTGCCGAGATTTTCCGCGCCGGCGTCAACGCCGTACCGCGCGGCCAGGTCGAGGCGGCCCAGGCGCTCGGTCTCTCCAAGGCTAAAATCACCTTTAAAATCGTATTGCCGCAGGCTATTCGATTTATCATTCCGTCGTTGATTTCACAGCTCGTGGTCGTAGTCAAAGACACCACCGTCGCCTACGTGGTGAGCTACCCCGACCTCATGCAAAACGCCCGCGTGCTCATTACCAACTACGACGCTCTCGTGTCGGTCTACCTGGTTATCGCGGTCATCTATATCCTCATCAACGTCGCGATCAACAAGGCCGCTGTCTACGTTTCGCACAAGACCGGCGCGACCATCATCCGCTAACGCTTTACCATTTCGAGTCATAAGGAGCCGAGCACCATGGCACAGAGCACTTCTACTTCTGGCAACCAGCCGCTTATCGAGCTCAAGCACGTCGATAAGCACTATGGCGACCTGCACGTTCTCAACGACATCAACCTGTCGGTCGACCGCGGCGAGGTCGTTGTTGTGATTGGCCCCTCGGGTTCGGGCAAATCGACCATGTGCCGCACCATCAACCGCCTGGAAACCATCGACTCGGGCGAGATCCTCATCGAGGGCCAACCCTTGCCGCAGGAAGGCAAGGACCTTGCCCGCATGCGTGCCGAGCTGGGCATGGTGTTTCAGCAGTTCAACCTGTTCGCACATATGACCGTACTGCAGAACGTCATGCTGGGACCGGTCGATGTGCTGGGCGTCTCCAAGGACGAGGCCCGCGAGCGTGCCATGGACCTGCTGGGCCGCGTGGGCGTTGCCGAGCAGGCCGATAAGGTGCCCGCACAGCTCTCGGGCGGCCAGCAACAGCGTGTAGCCATCGCCCGCTCGCTTGCCATGCAGCCCAAGGCCATGCTCTTTGACGAGCCCACGAGCGCCCTCGATCCCGAAATGATCAACGAGGTGCTCGAGGTCATGGTCCGTCTGGCCCAGCAGGGTATGACGATGATCGTCATCACGCACGAGATGAACTTCGCCCGCCGCGTGGCCGACCGCGTCGTGTTTATGGCCGACGGCCAGATCGTGGAAACCGGCACGCCCGACGAGTTCTTCGACCATCCCCAGACCAAGCGCGCCCAGGACTTCCTCAACTCCATCAAGGGCCACTAGCTCAATTGCCATGTTCGCTCGCCATGACCATCCAAACTCGAAAGTTACACCTATGATCGGAACTCGTACTTCATCGTCATACACCCCGCACGTCGACGTTGCCCCCGCCGACCGTCCGCTCATCCTCGTCGCGCCGCGTTGGGAAGAGGCAAAACCGTTTTTGAGCGAGACGCTCTCCCCCAACGAGGAAATCGCAAGTGTCTTTGTCGATGCCATCCTTGCCGCTGGCGGCCTGCCGCTGCAGATGTCCATCACCGAGGACATTGAGGTTATCCGTCATTACGTCGACATCGCCGACGGCATCGCCATTCCCGGCGGCCCGGACGTCAACCCCAAGCGCTGGGGCGATGATCGACCCTACGACCCCACCCTCTGCTGCGAGATCCGCGATAGCTTTGAGTTTAAGCTGGTCGGCGAGGTGCTCCGTGCTAAAAAGCCGCTCTTTACCACCTGCCGCGGCACGCAGTTGCTCAATGTCGCCACTGGCGGCACCCTATGCATGGACGTGCCGAGCCTGGGCGCTCGCGAGGGCCGCACGCAGTGGCGCCACACCCACGTGCTCAACGACCCCGTGCACCCTGTCGAGGTCGTGCCGGGCTCGCTGCTGGAGCGCGCGGTTGGCGGGCACAGGCTGATCCAGACCAACTCGGCACACCACTGCTGCGTCGATCGTCTGGGTAAAAGCACGCGCTTGGTCGCCAAGGCAACCGATGGCGTTCCCGAGTGCATCGAAGTCGAAGGCCAGCCTTTCTGCCTGGGCGTGCAATGGCACCCCGAGTACACCTGGCAGACGCTCGAGACCGACTTTAACCTGTGGAAGTCGTTTGTCGAGGCCGCGGCCAAGGTAAAGCAGGCTCGTTAGCTCGCGAACCACACAGGCTAAAGCTACCCATACAGGGGGGGGACACCAACTACGGTGCCCGCCCATTACAGTCTGAAATAGGCCATCGATAAATTTCGATGGCGAGCATTCGGCGCATTGCCTACGATACGGGCAAGCCCCGAGGGGCCGCCGATCGGGCGCCTCCGGATGGCCGTCTGCCCCTGCCCCGTAGAGGGCCCGGGGGGTGTTGCCACCGGGGGCGCTCGCCGCTCCGGACGACTGATAGGAAACTGCCGGGCGAAAGCGCCACGGCCAGGTAATGTGGGTGTCGCGGGGAGGGGTTCCGATCGGCCTACCGATTGGAGGATACCACCGTGGCACCAATTAGAATGCCGGAAGCCGTCATCGGGCTCGATGTCGGGAAATCGTCCCACTGGGCATGCGTCGCGACTCGAGATGGCGAGGTGCTGTTGAGCGCCCCCGTCGCGAACAGGGAGGACGACCTGGACTCGCTGTTCGGCCGCTTCCCCGATGCGCTCGTGGTCGTCGACCAGTCGCGCAACATAGGCGCCCTCGCGCTCGCCCGCGCCAGGGCGGCCGGGATGTCGGCGGCGTACCTGCCGGGACTCGCGGCGCACGGGGCCGCCAGGCTCTTCGCCGGCGACGCCAAGACCGACGAGCGAGACGCGATGGTCATCGCGAAGACGGCGCTTGGCATCCCCGACGCGCTCCTGCCGGTCGGAGACCCAGGTCCGACGATTGCGGCGGCGAGGGCGCTGGCCGCCCAGAGGAACTTCCTGACCTGCGAGAACACTAGGAATAAGAACCGGCTGCGCAGCATCCTGCTGGAATCGTGCCCCGCCTTCGAGGCGCTGGTCGACCTGTCCGACGGGCCCAAGCTGAGGCTCATGGCATCCCTCGGCGGGGCCTGGTCGGTAGCCGACGCCGGGCCCCGCAGGGCGGCGGCGCTCACGCGTGGGGCGGCGCGCGGTAAGATCGAGGCCCTCGTCCGCTCGACAACCTCCTCGACAAGGCCGGATGCGTCGGTCGTCGCCGCCGAGGACCGGGCGGTGAAACTGCTCGCGCACAGGATATCCGAGAACTCGGCGGAGATCGAGGCGATCACGGCGGAGATCTCCGCCCTGCTCGAGGGCGACGATACCTACCGATGCCTCCTGACGGTGCCGGGCATCGGGCCCAAAACCGCTTCCGAGCTTGCGATCTCCATCGACATCGAAGACTTCCCCAGTCACGACAGGCTCGCGTCGTACTGCGGCCTGGCGCCGCGCAACCGCCAGTCGGGAACCTCGATCTCCTCGGTGACGGCATCGCGCCAAGGCAACAAGAGGCTGAAGAACCTGCTCATATTCTCATGTAACTGCCTTACCCGGACAGAGGGGAGATGGGGCGACTACTACACCAGGTGCCGGGAGCGGGGCATGTCGCACGGCAAGGCGCTCAAGGCGCTGGCGCGAAAGAGACTGAAGGTCATCTACGCGGTCATGCGAGACAGGGTGCCTTACGCAGCCTAGCCGAAACGCACCGAGCAGACTGAAGCCCACCGGCCTAATGGCTAGGCGTCAGCATGCCGCGATTCGGTCGCACGGAGAGCATTTCCCAGTTGACAAAACTATAGGAACACCCCCCTGTATTTGATATGCTAGGCCCACTAACCCGTCAGGCAATTTCAATCACCTCATCGCATGCCGAAATAAGCACAGGGTCATGCGTAGCGATGAACGTGATATGTCGCCCCTTTCTTTCCTTAAGGATTTCGATAAACGCCTGCTTGCTCTGACTGTCAAGTGCAGATGTCGGCTCATCAAACATCATCACGTCCGGGTTTTTCAGCAGCTGGCGAATTATCGCTATTTTTTGTTTCTCCCCCCCTGAAATGTTGTTCTGCTTATCGTCCAGCTCGACATCAAGTCCACCACTTGAATCGACCATCTTTTTAAGCCCCATTCTCTCAATGAGGCTCTCAAGGTCACGCTCTTCAGTGCTTCTGCAGCAAAGAGTTAAATTGTCCCGTATCGACCCCTCGGTCAGGGGCGGCTCCTGCTCAGTAATCCCGATATTGCGCTTCCGCAGCGCATAACGGTCCAGAGAGCTCAGGGGCTTGTCGTTAATCCAAATATCACCCTTGCAGTTTTCTGGATCGCAACCGCTTATCACATCCAGCAGCGTGCTCTTACCGGAACCGTTCGGCCCAACGATTCCGTATACCTTTCCTTTTTCCAAAGAAGCTCGAATGTCTCTGAACGCGGTTTTTTCAGACCCAGGATAGCTATACGCCAGCTCGGAACAGCTCACCTCGTAAACATCGGCGAGGATAATGGCCCCATTTGAGTCCTCTGGCATGTCCAGCAAGCGCCGCAAACGCTCGTAGGATACTTTTGACGTTTGATAGTCCTTGCCCAGCGCAAGGAAGAATTCAATAGCCGAAGAATAATAGGAGTAATAGCTTAGCGCCGTCATAAGATAGCCGGGCAGCAAATTGCCGTCGAGAACTTCCTTTGCGCCCAGGATCAAGATTCCACCCTGTGCCAAAGATGTGACGACAGTGTTGGCAAACGTAAAGGTCGCATTAATTTGCTGGTTCTGATAAACGCAACGATATAGCTCTGCAAAAGAGTGCTCAAGCCTTTGCTTGAAAACCTCGAATAGAACATGTCTGCGGATAAATTGTGCGTTGCTAAGCTGCTTCTCCAGATCGGAAAAGAATCGAGCCTCCTGCTCTTGAGCCTCGAAACTTCTTGCGAACAAACACTTTTTGAAAAGCGAATAGACCGCGCCACCTATTATGCCAAGAGCCATACACAGCATTGCCAGGTGACCGTTTATGGTCGCCAGGACAACAAACACCACAAGCAACGTCACTATATTGCTCACGCTTTGGACACTAGCGTTTATAACAAATATCACCAAATCGTTAGCGTCATGATTAATCTGTTGGTTGTAATATGAGGCATCAAAATTAGAAAAGAAGGCCCGTGGTAGCCTTTGAACGTGACTTATCACCTCTTCATTCAATGCAAATCCCACATGTGTTTGCAGATCGACATAGACCAGCTCACTGACGCAATTCAAACCGGCTCGCACAATACCCAGTGCTGCTATCCCAGCGCCGATGGCGATTGCGCTTTCCCCATCTCGCGCGACACCGACAAAGTTGTTGACCAGTTGTCCCGTCAGAAAAGGAATTGCGAGACCAACCATAAGCGAGAGCAGGCACATTAGAAGATAGGTTATATACTTTGGATTCTTGATTATTGTTCTTGCGCAGAGATTAAACATGAGCTGAATCCAGTTCCGAAAGCAATCGCTGAGCCTTCTCGGTCAAAATCATTCGTTGGCGCACCTGATACCTTTGAGATACGCACTGTTTTGACCCTCCATGAAGAGCGTGATTAGGGCAACCTCCCATGCATGAGGGATAGGCAAAACACTCTTCACACTCATGATCGCTCGGCTCATAGTTTAGCCATTGGACCAGCTGAGCATTCATCCTCGGCCCTTCGGCAAGCGTACCGACGCAGCGTTCACGCATCCCGATTTCGTCCCAACATTTATAAAGATAGCCCTCCGGATCCACTACAAACGACCCTGCACAAACGGCGCCACAAATAGCCGGATTAAAGCGCACCGTCAGGTCAACGTAGAACCCCCTATCAACTGCATGACTATAAAAGTCCAGCTCTTCCCGAGAAAACGCCTCCATCGAAAAACAACTACTGTCACTTGGGCACGTATCGTTAATATTGTCGACAGGCGCCAGATAGAATCCAACCTTGTTTTTAAGGCCCTTTTCCTCGAGTGCATCCAGCAAATCGCCAGCACCGGCAATGTTATGGGCATCGACATTGCACCTGATAGAAATATCCAACAGATGCGTGACTTTAGAAACGTTGTCTAGAATCGCATCGTACGTCGGCTGTCCGTTCCGCAAGAACCGTCGAGAATCGTGGTCCTTTCGAGACCCGTCCAAGGTTATTTGAGCCATCTTGACGTCACAAGCCGCGAGAGTCTCGGCCACTTCTGGCGTCAGAAGATATCCATTTGTAACGATGGATGCCGAATAGGAGCACTCTGGATTAAGGATCGCCTTTATACGCTCCGTAAGCCGCTGAATTTTATCGACTTGCAGCAACGGCTCTCCACCATACCAACCGATCTCAAGCTCGCTCAGCCCCCGTGAACGCTCCTTCACGAATGAGACAAGCCGGTCTTCAACCTCCGGAGTCATTGTCGTTTTACGTTGTCCTTTTTCATAACAGTATGGGCAACAGAAGTTGCACTCCAATGTCGGGGCTATCGTCATGCCTAGAGAGCGATTGGAAAATCGAAGAAGACGGCCTATTGCCTTCATTTCCTCTTTTTCGTCACGATCATCTTCTAACAGCATTCCTCCTTGAAGCAACGCTTCGCGCAATTCATCTGGCTCCCATTCGGTTCCCGATACCATGCGGCACATACTTTCTGCATGTTGTTTATCCAACGAAAGGATGCACCGGTCTTCGCATTCATCACCAGCGTTCTTTCGCCGTGGTTTTCAATCAAGTTGTATTGAGACGGCCTCATATGATTATCCCTCACAAACAATCAAAGAAATCTCGACCGCAATTGGTCGACGGTAAAGCAAATGGCAAGAACGCTTGCTACGTTAATCAGGCAGTCAATTAAAATCGAGGTGCATTGACTATCCTCCAACGGGGTCACGCCGCAAATCCACATGAGCATCGAGGACGGAAACGGAAGCATGGAATTGGCTCCGACCTGTATGTAGATCGTTACGACGTTGACAAGCAACAGCATGCCAATAGGACCGAAGCCGGATCCAAAATAGGAAACAACGATCACGCAAGAGACCACGTATGCAAGGCAGACCGCACTCGTCAGAAGAAGTCGATCGCAAAACATATTCAGGTTGAAATACTGTTGAGCATCCAAAACGATTGCGCAGTTAAGACAGTACAAAACGACACTTGACAGGATAAACGCGCCCAATAGGGCGAAAGAAGACAGCACCACTCGCGCAACGGTAACGCACGCCCGCTTCCCTCCCCGAGCCTCCGACAGCCCCCACGGTTCCTCGACAAAGCTCGAACTGACAAAGCGTGGGACAACGCAAGGCGCGACAAGCGGAAAGAACAATGCATGAGCCAACGGGGCCACATTGAACAGCAAGCCGCGAAAAACCTCTGCATTACCAAATAGAAGGGCGTCCTCTGCCGACAGTTTAAGCGTCGGGTCTGGGAAAAAGCCCAAGAAACTGCCCTCGCGGAGGCTACAGAACCACATCGGGAAAGAATTAAGCTGCAATATCACCATACACGCATAAATTGCCAGGATTAAGACGTACGTCCATTCGCTTACATGCTTCAATTCTGAATGGAGGAACCTTTTAATCTGACGAGCCATTGAGCACACCTCCGACACGACAGGTCACGAGAGCGTAAATCAATACCGATAGACAGCCAGCTGCCACGCCATATCCCAGAAGCGTCAGCTGCCCCATATCGCTATACCCAAGGGCACATCCGGCTCCAAGGTACGGCCCCGGAAGGAGGAAGATCCATCGCAAGGATGGTATAGGTGCCTGAAGGAAGGTTCCGTAGAGCGTCAAGCTCATGACAAATCCAATTATTATTACAGCCCCGCTCAATACAGCGCTGCCTGTAATCCGATAGATGGTCATCGTCTCCAACGCAACCGATATCACCAATACGGCGTTGATTATCATCGCAGGCAAAAATGCAGCCAGCATGCCGTGCGTGTAGTTTTGCCCCCCACGCATTATGGCTATTGCAAACAAAAGAAGGCAAAGTGCGCTATAAGCTGCACCGACTATTAAAGCAGACGAAAGCACATGTGCCAGAGCCCCATTAAAGCGGGCGAGACCTCTTGCTGAAGAAATTCGGTATCCCTCTTTATAGCCATGCTCCTGTAAAAGCACCAAACAAACGATGAGTGGAACGAACAGGGATGTACCGGCAAAAGCGCTGCGCGCAAGGGACTCATCAGGCGCAGAAGGATCGATTGCATTCCAGAGGAAACCAATATCCTCCCCACAAACGCCATAGCCAAAGCCTAGCAACGTTGCTCCGTTATTTAGAAAAACACCGAAGAGAAGACCGCACGCCAACATAAGCGTAAGACCAAACTGCGCCGGAAACATCCTGTGTAGACGCATCATATCTGCCTTTATGGGATGGATCGCCCGCTTCATAGCGAGACCGCGTTCATCAAGCGCCTGTAATATTCTTTTAGGGACGACGCCTCATCCCTTATGACATCCATCGATTCCTTTTTCAGCAGTTCACCGTCATGAATAAACACGCAACTTGTTGCAACCGATGCCAACTCATCCAAATCATGGCTAGAGATGAGCATGGTCTTACCCTGTTCTCGATTCAATCGGCCGATAAGGGCCCATATACTCTCGATGCCCAGCGGGTCCAACCCATTTGCCGGCTCATCGAAAATTAGTACGTCGGTGTCGCCCAACAAAGCCGTAGCTATATCCAGTCGCCGTTTCATTCCCAGAGAAAAACTGCTCACGCTCTTTTTCTCATCGACGTCCAGCCCGACTAGGCCCAAGACGCGAGGAACCTCACGTGTCTCATCGAGCCCCCATTCCGCACATCGGATCCGAAGATTCTCCACCGCACTGAGGGATTGGTATGCTCCGCTGGAATCTGGCACATAGCCGACACGCGTCCGCATCAGGCTCAGCTCTTTTTTCGACTTGCCTCCAAAGAGCTCCACGCTCCCCGACGATGGCTCACAGAGGCCCAGCACTATTTTAATAAGCGTGCTTTTGCCCGCCCCGTTTGCACCAACAAGGGCGCAAAGTTCAGACTGATTCACCTCGAAGGAAACGTCATGCAACACACGCCGTTTTCCATAGCGCTTTGACACCTTTGATAGCTTTATCGCTGATGCGCTCATTGGCCTCCTATTCTGCTTGATAACAAAACCGCTGCTGCCAGACTGTCGCCTGGCAGCAGCTGCAACTGCTAGAAATTAACAACACACAAGTTTTTGCTGCAGTTATTGACGCAGACGCGTGCTCCACAGAATGCCTTGCAGTAACCGTTGCACCCACCACCGGGGTCCACATAACTCGGCTTTACAATCCAGCTCATATCGTTCCTCCTTTCTTTTATCGTTCGTTCTTGATGTTATTGTTTGCCGATAACTTATATTTGTCAAGATAATTAATAAACAAAGAACCCGTGTTAGACACGGGTTCCGCTACACTGATATTTCGTTATAGTTGTTTTTTTATGCTACTCGTCGCTCAAATCTACAGCGAAGACCGATGTCGGAAGCGACGCCTCATTGCCTCTGCCATCCCGCATCTGCCTCACGGCATTCTTCGCGCGCTCGACAATAAGTTCCTCGAGCTCTTTCTCGCTCACGCGCTGAATAATATCTCCCGGTTGACAATCAAGCTCATCACAGATTTCAAGAAGCGTCTTAAGACGAATAGCTTTAATTTTTCCGTTTCTTAGCTTAGAAATATTAGCCGGAGTATGCCCCGTGGCACGAATCAGATCAGAGCTGGTCTTTCCGGTCTTAAGCAGCTGCGTCTCAAGCTCGATGATGAGATAGCTCATGTTTCCTCCTACACAAGCTCGTCAGACTGCTCCTGGAGCAGCGAGGCATAACTCCAAATCGCCGAGATAAACAGACAGACAACTGCGCCGATAAACGACCCCGCATCAAAGGTAGCGCCTTGGCAAATCTCAATAACAAAGGAATGAGGCACGATGTAAAGCTCCAGTCCGCCAATGGTGAGATTGACCGATCCATAGGCACCAACAAGCGAAACCGCGGCGTTAACAGCAAAGGCAAGCGCGAGAACACGGATAAGCCGCACATGCGCCCTGGTAAAGGGCGATACGCCCCGCGAAATGTCGCGGCTGATTCCGCACAAAACGACAAGCGAAATACCCATGGCAAGCGCCATGCACAGTCCGCTTGGGATAACGATGCACCCGCCATTGAGAAGCGTCACAACACCGAAAGAATCGACAGAAGCAGCGTTTGCAACCGCATACCAGATCACGTAAACAACCAACGCGGCGAAAGCGACGAGCATTCCCGCAAAAACGACCGCCATGCAAAAGCCAAGCTTCCTTACAGTCTCGCCCGCCTTGGCCATACGCTGAACGCTGTTGGACATACACTCACCCTCATCGAATCTATCGTTATCCGAATAGTTTATCGAACAACGATATGGATTGCATGCGGAAAGCCCCGCCAGTGCGCATAGGCCATTCACTAATCAGAAGGGGTGAGAGTGGATTTTTGGACACGTATCGAACGAGAGTGGATAATCTCCCACTTTGAGGCCGCCACCGGGCCTAAAACGGGAGATTATCCACTCTCATAGTCATCAAGGCCCGCAAGCTCTTATTCAGCCGCTTCGCGCAGGGCCGACATCGTAGCCGCATATTGCTGCTGCAGCGCATGCATCCCCTCGCGAGCGCCGTCAACGGCATCGACGCTGCGCAGTGCTTCGGTCACCACAACCGCCGGCTCGTACAGATTATCGAATCCCAGGTTCTGGCTCACGCCCTTGAGCGTGTGCGCTGCCATAAACGCACCTTCGGTGTCTCCTGCCGCCATGGCGGCCTCCAGCTTGTCCATGCTCTCGTCATCCAAAAACTTGAGGGCAAAGCGGGCAAGCATTTCCTCGCCCATCAGCCGAGCGCACGCGTCATCATAATTGGCGCCAATCTTCTCATACGCCTCACGCATGGAAATCATGGATTAAAACTCCTTTGGTCAAACTAAATCGTGGGAAACGCGACAACGTCGGCGGGGCGTGCCAACGTCTCGGCAATACGGTCTTGCACCTCGAGCAGGCAGTCGAGCAACAGCGGGTTAAAGGTGCCACACTTACCGTCCAGGATCATCTGGATCGCCTCCTTGTGCGGGATAGCGTCCTTGTACACGCGCACGCTCGTCAGCGCATCATACACGTCGGCCACCGAGACCACCTGCGCGGCAATGGGAATCTCGTTGCCTTTAAGGCCATCGGGATAACCCCTGCCGTCCCAGCGCTCGTGATGCCAACGCGCAATCTGGTACGCATATTCCATAAGCGCATTGCCGACGTGATGGCGGCTCAGCTCAAGCAACATGTCGGCGCCCATCGTGGTATGCGTCTTCATAATCTCGAACTCCTCGGGCGTAAGGCGCCCGGGCTTGTTGAGGATCGCATCGTCAATCGCCATCTTGCCAATATCGTGCAGCGCCGAAGCCAGGGCAATCGTGGAGCGCTCCTCATTGTCGAGGGAGATCGTGTCGCTACGCTGGACCAGGCAGTCAAGCAGCAGCTCGGTCAGCTTCTCGATGTTCGTAACGTGCCTGCCGCTCTCGCCGTTGCGAAGCTCCATGACGCCGGCCATGATGTCGATGAGCATGCGACTGTTCTTGACGCGCTCGTTGTACTGCTGGGACAGCAGGCTCGTCAGGCGGCGCTGTTTGGCGTATAGGCGGATGGTGTTGCTTACACGGCGGCGCACGACACGGGAGTCAAACGGGCGGTTGATATAGTCCGAGGCGCCCAGCTCGTACGCGCGTAGAACCATATCATCGGAATCTTCGCTCGAAATCATGATGAAAGGCAGATTGTCGATACCCGATCGGCGAGACAGATCGGCCAACACCTCAAAGCCGCTTATGCCCGGCATGACAATATCCAGCAGCACGAGCGACAACTCATCGCCATAGCGGTCGACCATGTCGAGCGCCGTACGACCGTTGTCGGCCTCGAGGATGCAATACTCGTCCTTGAGCATCTCGTTGAGAATGGCTCGGTTTATCTCGGAGTCATCGACAATAAGCACCAAAGGCTTTTCGCTTTGGAAGGCTTCGATGGAATCGGCATCGGTCACGACCGTACCGGCTTTTGCCTTAGCGCGGCTCAATAACTGGACAGCGCGGCCAACGCCCTCATCGACCGTCTCGCCATGAATGCGAACGCCACCAACACATGCCGTCAAGCTCACGTACTCATGGCCCGGAACAATCGTGGCATGAACGGCATCGGACACCTGATGCAGGCGACGGGTGAAGTCATCGGAGGGAATATTGGGCATGACGACCACAAACTTGTCGCAGCCATAGCGTACGAGCTCGTCAGTCGAACGAATTCCGCTGCGTATGGCCGTCGCCACAGCACCGAGCGCAAGGTCGCCGGCATGACGGCCACACGTATCGTTGAAGACCCTAAAATCATCAAGGTCGATCACCGCAACGCCGGCATTCATGCGGGCGCTACGGAGCTTTTCCTCGTAATATCGGCGATTGCGCACACTCGTCAGCACGTCGGTGTAAACGAGGTCCTCTTCTGCAGCCTCTTGCTCATCGATCGGGCGCACCATCAGCAGGACGTGAGGCTCGCCCTCGACCTTCAGAGGGCGTAGGCGGGCGCGGTACTCAACACCATCGTTGAGCAGTTGCTCCGACACCTCATCGGAATCTGCCAAGGCCTCAAGACTCGACTGACGCAGACAAGGGCACCGATTGCCGGCGAGCAGGCAGTTAGGCTCGCTCTTAATCTGATCGGCCGACAGCAAACGCACCACGGGGTAGGTCTTCGCGACGCGGGCGACCTCAGCGGCAGCCTCCTCGTCGGTTAGATTGACCTCGTGATTTTTGCGCATATGGGGCCCTTTCTATCGTTATGCACGGCAACGGTGCATATCAATTGGTACAAGGGTAACATCTAACAGCTGAAGGCAAACGCGCGATTATCGTTACATTTTTATGACCTGGCAAGCGGCGGTAATGGAGCCGCGGGCGCGCGGTTATGGACGCATTCGTTAACAATGACGAAACGCTAACAACCCCTCTCCCCGCAGGTCATCGAGCGTGCTAACGCTCCAAGACATCACGAACGGCATTTGCCGCCGTAACGGGGCGATCGCGCAGACCGTTATGCGCGCCCGGAATCGTCACAAGGGGGCAATCGAGATATTCGGCAGCCACCCTCGTGCCCGCCTCGCGGGGCGTGCCAACCGAGAGCTCGCCCAAAAACACAGCCGACACCGCCTTTGATTCGCGGGCGCGCTCCCAGTCGGGAGCATATGTCATATTTGTTCCGTATTCATTGGCCATAAAGCAACGACCATTGCGCAGGGCATGCTTGGCTTCCGCTTCGGTCGTCCCAGGAGCCTCGGGGTCCAAGTCGCCGAGAGCTCCCAAGAAAAGCCGAAGCGCCCTTGAAACCTTTCCAGCCGCAATCATATCGAGCAAAATCGGAGCTGCGCCCATGCCGACGCCTTCGGCCGACACAGCCGGCTCATGCAGAATCGCACGGGCGACGAGATGGGGTTCGGTGCGAAGAAGCTCCAGCGCCACCAACGTACCGGCGCTGTGCGCAAGCACATTTGTCGGAGCGCCAACGTGTTCGATCACGGCCTGCAGGTCGGCGGCCTGAGCGGCAAGATCATAGCTGCCGTCTGCCGCTTCGCTGCTGCCGCCACAGCCGCGGCGGTCGTAGGCAATTACGCGGTAGTTGCGACTGAGCTCACATGCGATGCCGTCGAAAAATGTGCCGTCGACACAAGCGCCGTGCACGCACACCAAGGCAGGAGTATCAGGCGACACATCCGGGCCGGCATATTCGCGACAGGCAATCGTGGTGCCCGCATTCTCGACCGTAAAATCCATGTTGTGCCCCCATCATCAACGCCCATCCAGTTGCGCGTCAGTACGGCTGGATAGACCCGCATTTCTTTACGCCTTGTTAACAGATTAACTTTACCCGACCCGAGGCTTTTCATGACACGGCATAATGAGCGACGTGAAAAAACGAAACTTGTAAAGCAAGAGCCTGCACCCTGCTTTGGAGCCGATGCTATGCTTAGGCACAATTGTCTTGAGGAGCATATGCCTATGTCTACGTTTTTGAATGCCAGCCCCATCTTTGGGCCCGTTCGCAGCCGTCGCCTTGGTCTCTCGCTCGGCGTCAACATGATGCCGGCCAGCGGCAAAATCTGCACGTTCGACTGCATTTACTGCGAAAACGGCCTCAACGCCGAGCGCCCCTGTCACGAGCCGTACAACACAGCTGCCGCGGTACTCGACGCGCTCGAGGCAAAGCTGCGCGAGATGGCAGCTGAGGGCGAGCTCCCCGATGTGATCACCTTCGCAGGCAACGGCGAGCCCACTGCCGCACCGGAGTTTCCGCAGGCCATCGCCGGCGCCGTCGCGCTGCGCGACGAGCTTGCCCCAAACTCCAAGATCGCCGTGCTCTCCAACGGCACGCGCGCCGACCGCCCCCAGGTACACGATGCGCTCATGATGGTCGACGACAACATTCTTAAGCTCGATACCGTCGACCCGGCGTTTATCCAGCTGCTTGACCAGCCTGTTGGCCCCTACGACGTCGAGCACCAGATCGAGACGTTCGCAAGCTTTGACGGTCACGTTATTATCCAGACGATCTTTTTGACCGGCGAGTATCAGGGCAAGCTCATCGACAACACCGGCGAGGAGTACGTTGCCCCCTGGCTCGCGGCGCTTGAGCGTATTCGCCCACAAGAAGCGACCATCTACACGGTGGCGCGCGAAACACCGGTCGCCGGCCTTGCCAAAGCGGCGCCTGAGGTGCTCGACGCCATTGCCGCGCGCGTGCGCGCCATCGGCATTCCCTGCCAGGTGAGCTACTAGCAAAACCACGCAGCAGCTAATGTCCGCCATCCCACTCCATCAGTTGCGGTGATATAGTTCCTATTTGTGCTGTTAAAACGCTTAAATAGGAACTATATCACCGCAACTTTTATGGATGCGTGGGTGGGCTATACTAGCTGCGAATGAAAGGAAGTTAGCCATGTTTGACAATGGACCCGTGCCCGGCCGCAACGACGCCTGCTGGTGCGGCAGCGGCAAAAAATATAAGAAATGCCATAGCGCCTTTGATGAGCGCCTCGAGCGCTTGTGGGAAGAGGGCTGGGAGGTTCTGCCCCGCACGCTCTACAAGACGCCCGACGATATCGAAGGCATCAAGCGCTCGGCCGCTATCAACGTGGGCGTGCTCGATTACGTAGGCGAACACATCGCCGCGGGCATGACCACCAACCAGATTGACCAGATGATCTACGACTACACCGTCGAGCACGGTGGCACGCCGGCCGACCTCAACTACGAGGGCTATCCCAAGAGCGTGTGCACCTCGATCAACGACGTGGTCTGCCACGGTATCCCCTGCGATACGGACGTGTTGCACGAGGGCGACATCATCAACGTGGACTGCTCCACGATCCTGGACGGTTACTTTAGCGATTCGAGCCGCATGTTCTGTATCGGCGAGGTCTCGGCCGAGCGCCAGCGCCTGGTCGAGGTCACCCGTGCCAGCGTGGAGGCGGGTCTGGCCGCCGTCAAGCCATGGCTACCGCTGTCCGTTATGGCCGAGGCCGTGCAAAAGACGGTCGAGGACGCCGGTTTTAGCGTGGTGCGCGAGTACGGCGGGCACGGCATCGGTAAGGAGTTCCACGAGGACCCGTTTGTGGGCTTTACCACCGAGGCACCCGATGTGGACACCATCATGGCTCCGGGCATGATCTTTACCATCGAGCCCATGGTCAACGCCGGAGCGCCCGACATTAAGATTAGCAAGGGCGACGGCTGGTGCGTACGCACCAAGGACGGTAGCGATTCGGCCCAGTGCGAGGTACAGCTCGTGGTGACCGAGGACGGCTACGAGCTGCTGAGCTGGTAGCCGTAGATGCGCCGGATGCTGACGGGCACCCTCGTCTTGCATCCGGCGTTTTATTTGAACGTTTTGCCTGATACAACCTGCCAAAATAAACCTGTCCCTTTTTGGCAGGTCGAGCGGAAAGGACTGCTTGTGAACATCCTGGTTTTGCTGCCCGTCAACGACCGCCATCGCGCAATTCTTGAGTCGAGCGCTCCGGGCGAGGACTTTATCTACACGAGCTCCGACGCCATCACGCGTGAACAGGTCGCCAACGCCGACGTAATTCTGGGCAACATCGACCCTGGCATGCTCACGGCATGCGACCATCTCCAGCTGTTGCAATTGCAGACCGCCGGCTATGACGATTACTTAGCCGCCGGCACCGTGCCGGCCGACGCCAAACTGTCTTGCTCGGTGGGCGCCTACGGCCAGGCTGTGAGCGAGCACATGTTTGCCATGGTCCTTTCCATGATGAAGCGCCTGCCCGGCTACCAGGACCTGCAGCGCGAGCATCGCTGGGAGGATTTGGGGCCGGTCACCTCGCTCAAAAACGCCAATGTGCTGGTGCTGGGCGCGGGCGACATTGGCGGCCACTTTGCCACGCTCTGCCGCAGCATGGGCGCACACGTCCGCGGCATCAAGCGCCATCCGCTCGTCTACCCCATTGTATTTGAGGACATGGACGGCATGGACGCGCTACCCGAGCGCCTGGCCGAGGCTGACATCGTCGCATCCTTTATGCCCAGCACGCCCGAGACCCGCGGCCTGGCGAACGCCGAGTTCTTCGCCGCGATGAAACCGGGCGCCTTCTTTGCCAACGGTGGCCGCGGCGATCTTGTGGTTGCCGACGATCTGGTTGCCGCTCTCGAGTCCGGACACCTTGCCGGTGCCGCGGTCGATGTCACCGACCCTGAGCCACTGCCCGCAACAAGCCCGCTGTGGGATGCGCCCAACATGCTCATCACGCCGCACGTCTCCGGCTGGTTCCACCTGGCCGCCACCCTCAACAACGTCGTCGACATCGCCGCGGAGAATCTGCGTCACCTGCAAGCCGGCGAGACCCTGCGCTGCTGGATCGAACATTAGGTTGTTCCGGCGTTTTCCAAACGCCGGAACCCCTCGACGCTGCGAGCCCCATGGGTTCCGCCGTTCTAACGAACGGCGGACCGGTCGACGCTGCGCGACGTCCAGAACAACAATTTGTCATTCAAAAGGCGAGGCATGACCAGAAGGTCAATGCCTCGCCCTTTTCATGCCAACTTGTTGTTCTGGACGTCGCTCGCTGACGTTTGCTCAACCCGCGGTGTCTTAACAGCTCAATCCAGCTGTTTGGTGCAATGGGGTCAGGTTAGTTTGCACTATGACGTTGGTTCTGCCTGCGATACTTTTGTCAAAGTGACATCAGACATTCATCTGGCGTTTTCGACGTTTCGCCTATTAGAGCCAGTCCATCTCCTTACCATAGTGGTCCGAATAGGCGCTACGCTTGAGTTCTTCATCGCTCGCCGGCCACGCGTTGGACACGTCGATTCCCGATTCATGGCAAGCGGCGGCGAACAGCTTCGACCCCTGATCGATTAGTTGAGACCTGCCCTCGGTCTTCTCGCCTTCGGCTCGCATTTAGAGCTCCACGCTTTCGGCGCCGTTGATGGTTAGGTTGCGCTCGTAGAAGGCGGTGAGGGCGCGGATGGCGTACATCACGTCGCGCACGCCGCCGGTCTCGTAGCTCGAGTGCATGGCCAGCTGCGGCAGGCCCACGTCTACGGCGTGCATGCTCGCCTGCATGTTCGACAGGTTGCCCAGGGTGGAGCCGCCGGCCATATCACTCTTGTTGGCGAAGGCCTGCGTGGGCACGTCGGCGTCATCGCAAATAGCCTGGAACACCGCGCGGCTAAAGGCATCGGTGCAGTAGTGCTGGTTGGCGGCTTCCTTGATAACGATGCCGCCGTTGAGCACGACCTGGTTGCGGGCATCGCACTTCTCGGCGTGGTTGGGATGCACGGCATGCGCATTATCGCAGCTCACGAGCATCGAGGCGGCAAGTGCGCGATGGTACGACTCGTCATCGAAGCCCAGCGATCCGTTAATGCGGCGCAGCGCATCGGCCAAGAACGTCGACATGGCTCCCTGCTTGGTCTCGGAGCCAACCTCCTCGTTATCAAAGCAGCAGAAGACCGAGATATCGCGCGCGTTCTCAGCACCCAAAAATGCCTGCAGCGAGGTATAGGCGCAGGCCAGGTCGTCGAGCTTGGGCGTCGAGATAAACTCGTCGGCCCAGCCCCAAATGCGCGCATCCTGACGATTGACCAGGAACAGATCGCGGCCCAAAATTTGCTCGGGCTCAACGTCCAGCTCATCGGCAATCAGAGCGTCAAAATCTCCCTGCTTGAGTTCACCGGCGCTGATGAGCGGGCACAGGTCAACGGCTCGGTTGGGAGCAAAGCTCTCGTTAACGCCACGGTTCATATGGATGGCAAGGCTCGGAATAATGGCAACCTCGCGCTCGGTGGTAAGCAGGCGGCTCTCAATACGGTCGCCCTCGCGCACCAGTACGCGGCCCGCGAGCGCCAGCGGACGATCGAACCAGGTGTAGTCGATCATGCCGCCGTAGGCCTCGGTGTTCAGACGCAGCGTCTCGCCTGCGCCGTCGAGCTCGGGGACGGCCTTAACCTTAAACGTAGGCGAGTCGCTGTGCGACGCCGTCAGCTGAAAATGGTAGTCGCCGGCAACGCCGTCCTCGCCCCACGTCGCGGCCAGGTCCTCGCCCACCTTAAAGGCAACAACGCTCGAGGTGTTGCGCTGCGTGTAATAACGCCCGCCCGGCTCGATGTCCCACGCCGCATTCTCGGGCAGGTAGGTAAAGCCCGCCTCGTCGAGCTCGGCCATAATGGTCGCTGCCGTATGGAACATGCTGGGGCATGCCTCGATAAAGTCGATAAGGTCGTTGGCAGCCTCGATATCGTCGGCCGTCACGTGCGCGCGCTCGGGCGTTTCCTGATCCGTCATGCTCTCCCCTTTCGCTGGGTTGATGGTCCCCTCCAGCATACCCCGCCACGCCAGCGCTGCACTCTTCATTCCGTGTTTAATCCCGCACCGCTCACCAAGTTGAGCCATCATGCCCGTGCACCTTTTGCGACAATTACGCTAACAGAACGAGAGGAGCCGCCATGAAGCCACGTAACATTGCCATCGCCTGCGGTGTCGCGGGTGTCGCCGTCGGCCTTGCCGCTGCCGCCGGCATCGTTTACCGCAAGCAAATCAAGTCCGCTGCGTCGCTCAAACGCTTGACCGGCTACGCGGATGGCTATGACCTGTACGCAATCGACATCGCCTACGGCTACGATCTTGATCGCATCATCGCCGCTGGCGTGCGCGACGACCAGGCCTACATCGATGCCGTGGTGGCGCAGGTGCTGCCCGGTGTGCCGGTACATGTCCAGGCGCCCCAGTTTGCCTGCAGCGCTTTTGTCGCCGTAGATGCCGAAGGCCGCGTGCGCACCGGTCGCAATTACGACTTTAAGGACGACACCTCGGCGCTGCTGGTGCGCAATCACCCACGTGGCGGCTATGCCTCCATCGGGTTTGCCGCCCTTAACAACCTGGGCGATAACACTCCGCTTGACTCCGTCGCCGGACGCGCCGCCGCACTCATGGGCCCGTTTGCCCAGCTCGACGGTGTTAACGAATGCGGCGTGTCCATTGCCGTACTCACTCTGGATTCCAAGCCCTGTGACCAGGACACGCAACGCCCCGTCATCAATACCTCGCTCGCCATCCGTCTGGTGCTCGACCGTGCCGCCACCACGCAAGAAGCTGTCGACCTGCTTTCCGCCTACGACATGCACGCCATGGCAGGACGCGATTACCACTTCTTTATCAACGACGCCGCCGGTGACGCGCGGGTGGTGGAGTGGGATCCGCGCGATCCGGACCGCGCTTTCAAAGCGACCCCTGTTCGCCAGGTCACGAACTTCTACGCCTGCTATGGCGACGAAGTGCTGCCCAACCAAAAGAATTGCGAGCTGGGCCATGGTAAAGAGCGCGCCGTCGCAGTCGCCGATGTCCTTGACGCCCATGTCGGTGCTCAGGACGAGGCAGTCGCTTGGAAGGCCCTACGCGCTGCGGCGCAAGAGCCCAATCCGGAAGACATCACCAGCAACACGCAATGGTCGGTCGTCTTTGACAATACCGAACCCGCCGCCGCTATTACGCTGCGCCGCCACTGGGGCGACGCCGACGCCTTCGCACTGTAAGGAGCCTGGCCCGTCGACCTTACGCTCGCTTGACGTTGCTTACATTTCCATACGCTTGAGCTAACACGTTTTACCCCCGTATCAACAGTGTGCGGGGGTAAACTTATGCGCATGTTATAACTTGCCCGGAAGGATTCATCATGCTCAGGATCGGTCTTCTTACTAGTGGCGGCGACTGCCAGGCGCTCAACGCCACCATGCGCGGCATCGTCAAAACGCTCATGACCAATAGCGAAGAACCTATCGAGATCTACGGTTTTGAGGACGGCTACCAGGGACTTATCTACAGCAGGTTTCGCGTCATGACGCCCGCCGATTTTAGCGGCATCCTCACCCGCGGCGGCACCATCTTGGGCACGAGCCGCACACCGTTCAAGCGTCTGGACATTCCCGAGGCTGACGGCGTCGAGAAGGTGCCGGCGATGATCCACACCTATCACAAGCTGCAGCTCGACTGCCTGTTTATGCTGGGCGGAAACGGCTCCACCAAGACCGCCAACCGCCTGCGCGAAGAGGGCCTCAACGTTATCGCCCTGCCCAAGACCATCGATAACGACACCTGGGGCACCGAGCTGACGTTTGGCTTTACGAGCGCCATCGACGTCGCCACCAAGTGCATCGACGACATCCACACCACTGCCTCGAGTCACGGCCGCGTGTTTGTCATCGAGATCATGGGCCACAAGGTTGGCTGGATTCCGCTGTATGCCGGCGTCGCGGGCGGTGCGGACGTCATCCTGATCCCCGAGATTCCCTACGACATGGATAACGTCATCAAGACCATCGAGCATCGCATGGAGACCGGCAGCCGCTTTACGATTGTAGCCGTCGCCGAGGGCGCTATCTCCAAGGAGGACGCGGCGCTGTCCAAGAAGGAGTACAAGAAGAAGCTCGCCGAGCGCACGAGCCCGTCAATCGTGTACGACATCGCCAAGGAGATCGAGGCCAAGACCGGTCGCGAGACCCGCGTCGCCATCCCCGGTCACACGCAGCGCGGCGGCCAGCCCGACGCTCAGGACCGCATCTTTGCGACCCAGTGCGGCGTCGAGGCCGCGCTTGGCTGCCTGCGCGGCGAGTTTGGCTACATGATCGCCCTGCGCAACGGCAAGATGTGCCACATGCCGCTCGAGGAGGTCGCCGGCAAGCTCAAGTTTGTCGATCCCCAGAGCGATCTGGTGCGCGAGGCCAAGGCGTTGGGCATCAGCTTCGGCGACGAATAGCCTCGGCCGAAACTGCTCTCATCGGAGACCCCAGGGCTTACCTCCCAAATCGTCCTCGGACATGTCAGGATCCCGCCGTGCGCTTCGCGCGGCGGGATCCTTCCGTCCTGCGGAAAGATTTGGGAGGTAAGCCCTAGGGCCTCCTGCGGTAACTAGGGAGGCCGAGGCTATTCGTCTTCTTGCTGCAAGTGCCTGGGGTAGGATGCGGCGTGCATTTTTGGGAGTATTCAGCAGCCGAGGGTGCCTGCATACTGGATTTTGGGCGAGAGACAGGCGCCGCGGGCCGCATTCTGCAAAAAAATGAGCGGTCCTCGAGGCGCCGGAGCTCAAAGTCAGGCTTTCAATGCGCTTTTGTGCGCCCGCTCCCACACTCGCGGACTCCGGGATGCTGAATTCTCCGGAATTTGCACGCCGACCCCTGGGGTACCCGCGGGCAAAAAGCAACCGCCCCGCCGAAATATGCAATCGGCGGGGCGGTTTATGCAATTTAGTGGCTGTGGGCGCGTCGGTGGCTCGCTACAGCTTGAATCCCAGAACGGGTTACTCGGCGCTCTTAAAAGCGCCGAGTAACCCGCCAAAAAGGGACAGGTTCATCTTTGGCAGGTTAATCTGGACAAACGCCGGACAACCATTAGGTGGCCCGGCGTTTGCCCCGCTTTGCTGGGGATGTCTGTCGTTCAGTGCTCTTACTGGCCAGTCCAGTGTTGCGCATAGCTTTTAATGTCTTCGGTAAAACCGTCAAGATCGTCGAGGGTAATCACGCTGTCGATAAGCAAATTGGCTATCTCACGGTGCATTGTACTGCGGCGAAGGTCGTTCACCAGCACTCCTGAGGACAGCTTATCCCTATTGATACGCTCTTCTAGCGCCCAAAATCTACTGGACGCTTCGCTGTCGCCGTTCAGCATCTCAACGTACCGGCCGATGAGCTTTTCCATATAACGTTCTTGCCATTGAGGAAGCATTTTCTTAAACAGCTTCCAGTCGCTTTCGGCTACGTCGCGCATATGTTCTCCGCTCGTCAAACGGGCTTTCCATTTGCCTTTCATTCTATTTGGTTTTCGCTCGCAGGCGTGGATGAGAGGCTCTCTTCAGCCTTCGAGATTGAGCTTGAATGATCCGTTGCCACAAAATGGACCTATCTACTACGTTTGCTACCACACCCTCGACCATGACAAAGATTGTAAAAATAAAACCGCAGATAGAAAGCTTGCCAGTTTTCGAAAAAGGCGGGTATGGTCGGCCCCTTCGGGCTAAACGTAGTAAATAGGCCCTTTTCTTGGCGCGCGGTCAGCTCAATGCTTATCTCCGTGCCGGAACTGACCCAATTGTTTGTTAGTTGCGGTGATATAGGGACTGTTTGGCGCTTTGGAGCCTCAAAACAGTCCCTATATCACCGCAACTTGGAAGGGACGGGCGGTGTCGGATGAGTGGCGCTGGCGGGTTAGGGCGGTTTAGGCCTGTTTGCGGTGCTTCCATTGTTTGCGGCACCAGTGCATAAGCGCTTTTACGATGGGAATCGTGATGAGGATGACCCATGCGGGATGGGGCTGTCCCAGGCAGAGCCACATGTAGAGGAACCAAGTTATGGCAGCTGCCGGGTAGACGGCGTCGACAAGCTTTGACAGATGACGTCGGTCGATGAAATCGCCAAGCGCGTAGTAGACGGGAATCAAAAAGACGAGGAAAAGTCCCGTAGTCCACACGCCGCAAATAATGCCGAGCGCGAGATAGGCGAGGACGACAAGTGCAGGAAAGGGAAACTTGTTCCATGCGCGACCGAGCTTAGTATGGAAATGCTTGCCATGATGGTCGAGCTTGTCGTGTGCCTCTTTCCAGCTCGAAAAGGTCTCGCCGTCGATGGTAACGGTGCCGTCGGCATTGGTATATACGCTGTGTCCATCGTCCTCTAGCGTATCGATATGCAATCCGCCCGGCCCGACATGGACCTCTTCACCCTTGCGCTCGTTAGCCACATGGATACCATTCCAGCCAACATGGACTTCCTCGCCTTTATTGGGATCAATGACGTGGATGCCGCGCGCGAGGGAAATATCGACAAGTGGTTTGTCGCCGCAATCGGCGTGCTCAGTAGAAGCCTCAGCCTCGTCAGCCACATCCGCCGTCTCGGTGTCGGCACTGCCGTCCTCAAGGTCGTCGGCATCGCTAGCCGCTTCCCCATACAACAGCTCGTCCAACGACACGCCATACAGTGCGGCGAGCGCAATAAGGTTATCGGTATCGGGTGAGGACTCACTGCGCTCCCATTTACTGACAGCCTGGCGACTTACGCCCAGTTGGGCAGCAAGGGCCTCCTGAGAAAGACCGGCAGCTTTGCGGCGATCGACGAGACGCTGTGCCATCGCAAGGTCCATGGTGGTTCCTTTCATGTGGTGACCGTAATCGAATGAGGCGAGTATGCCGAAAACAACCGGTAGCGACCACCATTTCTAGTTAGAATCTGCCCCAACCCTACCGCAACTACCAGTAGCAACCCCTAACGACCTGCCATTTCATGACAAATGTCGGTGCAAATAACAACCAAGAGCCCTCTCGATAAGTTGCGGTGGAATAGTTCCCGTTTGGCATAGCAGAGCCATAAACGGGAACTATTCCACCGCAACTTACTATTAGGCCACGCACTCGCAGAGTAGCTGCGGGTGCCTGGGGTAGGATACGGCGTGCATTTTTTGGAGTATTCAGCAGCCGAGGGCACCTGCATACTGGATTTTGGGCGAAAGGCAGGCGCCATGGGCCGCATCCTGTAAAAAACGAGCGGCTCTTGAGGCGTTGGGGGCTCAGAATCAGGACTTTAAGCGCTGTTTTGTGCGCCCGCTCCCGCACACGCGGGCTCCGGGATGCTGAATACTCCGGAATTTGCACGCCGCCCCCTGGGGTACCCGCGGGCAAAAAGCAACCGCCCCGCCGAAATATGCAATCGGCGGGGCGGTTTATGCAAAAATGCGGTTGTGGTACGTTACAGCTCGCTACGGCTTGAATCCCAGGCAGGTTACTCGGCGCTTTTGAGGGCGCCGACCATGTCGATCTTGTTGAGGGTACGATTGGTGGCGAGGTTGACGATAAACGTAAAGCCAAAGGAAAGCACCACGGCAAGCACGTAGCTTAGCGGCTCGACCTCGACGTCAAAGTACAGCGACGGCATCTGCAAAATGTAGGTAAAGCTCTCGGCCAGCAAGCCGCCCAGCGGCACGCCCAACGCGGCGCCAATCGCCGTGAGGATCAACGTCTCCTTGTTGACGTAGTGGTGCACCTCGCCACGGCGGAAGCCCAGCACCTTAATGGTCGCCAGCTCGCGCTCGCGCTCCGAAATATTCGTATTAGACAGCGTAAACACCACCACAAACGATAGGCACGCCGCCATAAAGGTCACGAGCACCACGACGGAATTGATAATCGCAAAGTTCGCCTCGTAGTTCTGCCAATGTTCGGCCGTGCTTGAGATGGTGAGCCAACCGTCGCTCTTAAGCTTCTTGCTAAACGCAATCTGGTCAGAAGTTGAGCCCTTAAGCAGCACAAAGACACCGTTAAGGCGCACGCTTCGACCGAACGCGCGCTCATAGGTGCCCTGCGTCATATAAAGCGTATTGCCCAGATAGTTGAGCGAAATGTCGCTGACTTTGACCTTGGCTACGTTGAGCGACGAATCCTGGACGTGTGCCGTATCGCCCGGTTGAATCCCCAGCACCAGCTGTGAACTCTTGCTCAGATACACGTCTCCGTCACGCAAAGACAGTGGCTCTTTGGACTCATCCTCGAGACGCACGTAGTCGTCCAGGTCGTTCGTGCGGTCATCGGGCACCACAATCAGCTGCACGGTCTCGCTCTTTCCGCCGAATGTAAAGGTGACGTTGTCGGTCATAATCGGCAGCGTCGAAGTCACGGTCACGTCGGAATCCTTGGCTGCGCTTCGCTCATCCAATGCCGCGCACGTCTGCGAAAAATCGTCGGGATTGGCAACCGCCAGCAGGTCATAGCGCGTGATATGCCCGTACTGCTTGGGCGAAAGCGCCACCGACGTATCGCGGATGCCCATGCCGCAAATCACAAGCGCCGTACAGCCCGCGATGCCAAAGATGGTCATAAAGGCGCGCTTTTTGTAACGAAATAGGTTGCGTGCAGCGACCTTGTTCAAAAAGCCCATGCGGCGCCAGATACAGCCGATGCGCTCGAGCAAGATGCGCGAGCCGGCGCGCGGGGCCTTGGGGCGCATGAGCGAGGCCGGAGTCTCGGCCATCTCGTGGCGGCAGGCGATAATCGTGGCGCCCACCACGCCCACGGCAAACAGCGCCACCGAGACGATCGAGGACACGATGTCGTACGAAAGCAACATCTGGGGCAGCGAGTACATGTCGTCGAACACCGTAAACAAGAACAGCGGCAGGCCCACAAATCCGATGATGTTGCCGAGCACGCCGCCGATCAGACAAGCCCACAGCGCATAGTCCACGTATTTGGACAGGATGCGTCCGCGCGAATAGCCGAGCGCCTTATACAGGCCGATGAGCGTGCGCTCCTCCTCGACCATACGCGTGGCGGTGGTAAGGCTGATGAGCACGGCGACGATAAAGAAGATGAACGGGAACACCGTGGCGATGGCTTCAATTGACGAGCTATCGCTCTCCACGCTCGAGTAGCTTGCGATATTGCCGCGGTCCTGGATGTACCAGGTGCATTCTCCCAGATCGGAAAGCTCGGCGCGGGCGTCGGCAAACTGTTGGTCGGCGGCGGCACGGCGCTGGTCCAGGTCGGCTTGCGCCTGCGCACGCTCGTCGCTGCCCTCGGCCATGCGATTGATGTTGTCCTGCTCGATCCCAAAGAGCATGGCGGCCTGACGCTCGGCCGCATCCAAGCTTGTCGGCGTGTCGACCGTCAGCTCCTGAGCGCGCGCCTTCTCACGCTCCTCGCGGATCTTCTCTATATTGCCCTTGACCTCATTGATCTTTGCCGCGTAGGCATCCGAATATGAGTTGAGATCCTTGGCTCCCTCGACGACCACGTGGACCGCGGAGTAGGAAGAAGATGTCGCGGCGTCCTCGCTCACATAGAACTTATAGTCCGCCGCCGAGGCGGCACGGAAGGCGTTGACCGTCGAGTCGGAGCTCACATCAGTGGGATCGAGAACCTCGGCCGTGATGGTGTAATCGCCATCGGCAAACTGATCCTTGGCGCTTTGGTTCGACGAGCTCGCATCGTTGGCAGCAAAGCTCACCGTATCGCCGAGCTTTTTGCCCGAAGCCTTCAGGAACTTCGAAGTCACCGCGACCTCATCGGCGCTCTCGGGCAAATCGCCGTTCACGAGCACTGGCTGATCGATATTCTCCTTGGAGAGACTTTGCACGACCACGCGCTCGCGCGTTGTGCCCACGGCGGTGTAGGCGGTCTCGGTGTAGATGCCCTCGGCCGTTTCGACGCCATCGACCTCTTGGATGGCGTCGAGATCATCGTCAGTCAGGCCATAGGTCGACTGCACGTTAATGTCATAGACATTTTGCTGGTCGAAGTAGGCGTCAACCGAATCGCACAGGTCCTCGCAACCCGCCTTAAGGCCGCACATCACGCTCACGCCGAGCGCGGTGATCACGACGATAGACAAGAAGCGTTTGAGGCTGCCGCGAATCGTGCGGTAGACACCGCGGCGAAACACCGTCGGCACCATATCGTTTGAGCTTTGGGCAGTGCGGTAGGTCGTAAAATCCTGCTCGCGCTCCGTGTTCTGCGCGTCGCGGCGTTGGCTGTTTTGGCGGTCCTGATCCATGGGCGCTACCACTCGATCGTCTCGATAGGCACGGGATTTTGCTGGACCGTCTCGCTCTCCACGCGGCCGCTCTTAAAGCGAATCAGGCGATCGGCCATGGGCGCGAGCGCGGAGTTGTGCGTGATGATGATGACCGTAATGCCCTGCTTGCGGCAGGTATCCTGCAGCAGCTGCAAGATCTGCTTGCCGGTTTTATAGTCGAGCGCGCCCGTGGGCTCGTCGCACAGAAGCAGCTTGGGGTTCTTTGCCAGTGCGCGGGCGATGGACACGCGCTGCTGCTCGCCGCCCGAAAGCTGTGCCGGAAAGTTGCCCAGGCGCTCGCCCAGGCCAACCTGGCGAAGCGTCTGTTCGGCATCGAGCGAATCGGGGCAAATCTGAGCTGCGAGCTCAACGTTTTCGAGGGCCGTCAGGTTGGGGACCAGATTGTAGAACTGGAAGACAAAGCCGACGTCGGCGCGGCGGTATTCCACGAGCTGCGCCTCGTTAGCGGAGCTCACGTCGCGCCCGTCCACCGTCACGGTGCCGGAAGTTGCCGTGTCCATGCCGCCCAAGATGTTGAGCGCCGTCGTTTTACCGGCACCTGAAGCACCCAAAATGATGGCGAGCTCGCCGCGCTCGACCGTAAAACTCGCGCCGTCGAGTGCGTGAATGCGGGCGTCGCCCTCGCCGTATGCCTTGATGACGTCTTTGAATTCGATATAGGCCATCGATTAATTCCCATCTGGTCGGATAACTCTTTAGTATTACCCATTTCGCACCGACCAAAAAGGGACAGGTTCATTTTGGCAGGTTTTAGAGGCGGACGGTGAAGGTGATCTGGTTGCCGTGGCCGCAGACAGAAGCGCTCCCACCATGGGCTTCGGCGATGGCACGCACCACGGATAGGCCCACGCCCGAGCCGCCCGTCTTGGAGCTGCGCGACACGTCCGCACGATAGAAGCGGTCGAACAATCGATCTAGGTCGCCTTCGGGCAGCTCGTCCACGGCGTTCGAAACGACAAGCTCGGCCGAACCTTTGCCTGCACCGCGTGAGACGGCACGCAGACTCAACTCAATTACACTGCCCTCACTCGCATAGCGCGTGGCGTTATCCAGCAGCAGCTCAACCACCTGCGCCACCGCTGCAGCATCGGCATGGGCCCGCACGCCACTCGCAATCGACGTCGACAGACGCTTGCCACGCGAAACCGCCACCGACTCAAACGGCGACGCCGCCTTGTCCACTGCCTCCGAAAGATCGATCGATATCATGGTAAAGCCCGCCGAACCCTCGTCCATGCGAGCCAAAAACACCAGACGCTCCGTGAGCGCCGTCAGCCGCGCGACCTGCTCGTGAATGCTCTGCGTCCACTCACTCTCGCCGCTCTCGATCTCTTGCACCTCATTGGCGGCGTCAATTACAGCCAGCGGCGTCTTGATCTCGTGGCTCGCATCGGTAATAAAGCGCTTTTGCTTGCTGTAGCTCTCGACCATCGGTCGAATCACCGCGCCCGAGGCACCCGCCACAATTGCCAGCACCGCCAGCCAGCCAATGCAACTGATCGCCACGCTCGCGCTCAAAAACGAATGAAAGCTTGCAAGCTCGCGCGAGCAGTCCACGAACACATAGGTGGTCTCATCGTCTTGAACGTCAGTCGTATAGCGATAATTGCCAGAAAAACCCGAGGTCCAACCCTTGGAATATAGTCCTGCAGCGATGCGTGCAGCACGCTTGGCACCCACCGCGGCAATGCGGGCCGTGTTGACATCGGTCACCTGCCCACCGGCAATCGACACCGTAAAGTAGCGCGTGTCGAAGGGAGACTCCGCCGTCATACCTTCGAAGTGCCCGGTGCGCATGACCACCCTGTCACCGGCAGCGGTCTTACCGGCGCCCACATCCTGGCCGGGGTCGGTCTTAGGCTCATCCGTCCAATCAATGCCGTTCTTGCCCGCCAAGATATAGTCCAGGCGAGCATCGGCCATCTTGCAGATATGCGAGTAGTTGACGACGTTGATGCCGGCAATGATGAGCGTAAGCACGACGGTCACGGCACCCATGGCAACCAGGATGAACTTGCGACGCAGACGACGTCCCATTGCACTGGCAGCATCGACGCGCCCCGGATTACCCGAGTCCGCTCCCATGCCGAGCTTTGTCGCCATGCGCTTCCACCACGCGCTCGCGCTCACGCTTATTCGCCCTCCTCGACAACCTCAAGCGAATATCCCTGATTGCGCGATGCGCGGATGGCCACGTTGGCACCCAGCGCCGTCAGCTTTTTGCGCAGGTACGAGATATAGACCCACACTACGTTGGCGCCTTCGGGCGCATCCTCACCCCAAACCTCGAGCATCAGACGTTCGGTGGGCATACGCGTGCCGGCGTTGCGCATAAAGAGCTCCATAAGCTGAAACTCACGATTGGCCAGGTGCTCCTCGCCCAAGGGACCCACAAGCGTGCACGATGCCGTGTCGAGGCGCATATTGCCCACACTGAGCGTCGTGGCGTCAATTGCCGTCGCGGCACGCGTCATGGCACGAATGCGAGCGAGCAGTTCCTTGGCGGCAAACGGCTTGGTCAGATAATCGTTGGCACCGGCATCCAGGCCCTCGACCTTATCGGACACCTCGCTTTTTGCCGTGAGCATGATGATGGGCAGTCGCTTACCGGCGGCACGTGTGCGCTTGAGCACCTCAATTCCATCCATACCGGGCATCATGATGTCCAGGATTGCGGCATCATAGTCGTTGGCGAGCAGATATTCGAGCGCCGTCAGACCGTCGAGCGCGGTGTCGACCTCGTAGTCGCTATGTTGAAGAATCGCGGTAAGGGCGCGGGAGAGGCCGGGTTCGTCCTCGGCAAGCATCAGTTTCATGGTTGCTCCTTTGGCGCACGGCTATACAAGTTTCGATACTGCCGATGATAGCGCACCGTCAGCCTCCTTAGCGCAGCCTTAGCTGCTCAACCTGCGCGTTTTCAAATACGCAGGATATGGCTTAGCCAAACTTAAGGCGCAGACGCCGAGCGCCTGGACGCATGCCAGCCGCGAAAAGACAGCGACTCGTCCTTTCGCGGCGTCCTAGTTATGCAAAGTGTTCGAGCGTTACTCCTCGTACGCGCCCTCAAGCCGCAGCAGCCACTCCTTGCGATCAAGCCCGCCGGCATATCCGTTGAGCGAACCATCGGCGGCAACCACGCGATGGCACGGCACAATAATCGAAATGGGATTACGCGCGACCGCGGCCCCCACGGCACGGGGAGACACAACGGGGTCCTCGTTTCCCGGTACACGATGTCGAGCCGCAACACGCTGGGCAATCTCGCCATACGTGGCGACCTCGCCACGCGGAATAGAAAGCAGCTCGTACCAAACTTCACGCTGAAACGCCGTGCCAATCAAATGCAACGGCGGCGTAAACCGAGGTTCCTGCCCTGCAAAATAAGCATTCAGCCAAGCCCAGGAACGCTCAAGCACCGAAGACGCCGCACCATTTGCAGGACTCACCGACGACATGCCGCCAGCACCAGAAACTGCATCGGCGCCTTCAACATGTTCAGGATCTTCTTTGAGAAGCGTAGAGCCAAAATGCTCCTGTCCCTCAAACCAAAGCCCCGTCAGACCGCGGCCATCAGCGGCAAGCAAGATTTCGCCCAAAGGCGAAGCAAACGTCGTCGTGACCACCAGCGGCTCCTTTCAAAACTCCGCAACATAATACCGCGAATTGTGCAGACAACCCCAATCGACCCCAAAGTCACCCAAGGCAGCAGGCGCGCAGCGCCGCAGCTGCCGCACGACCCCAAAGTCCCCGCAGGCAGCAGGCGCAAAGCGCCGAGGCCACCGCCGGGACCAGGGCCCGCAGCGGCCACGTGCCCTCACATCAGCCCAGCGGCCCCAACCAACAACGGCCCCATCGCAGATCGCTTGCAGCAGCGTCACCGCAGGCGGGGGCCGGGCTTAGTTTTCAGAACACTCCGCAGACCAGTGTGGCGCCTTGTCCGCGGCTCCGAAGGAGCAGGACAAGGCGCCACACATGGTCGAGGACGTTCTGAAAACTAAGCCCGGCCCCGCCGGACAGGCCACACTACTCGCAGAGCAGCTTAGCGATCTGGACGGCGTTGGTCGCCGCGCCCTTACGGATTTGGTCGCCGCAGCACCAGAAGGTGATACCGCGCGCGGCCTCGGGGTTCGAGATGTCGCGGCGCACGCGACCGACCCAAATCAGGTCCTGGTCGGAGGTGTCCATCGGCATGGGGAAGCGGTCGTGCGCATCCTCGGCGCCCATGTCGTCAACGAGCTTCACGCCCGGAGCGGCAGCCAGCGCAGCGCGGGCCTCTTCCACCGTGATGTCGCGCTCAAACTCGAGCGTAATGCTCTCGGAGTGCGAACGCAGCACCGGCACGCGCACACAGGTGCAGTTCACGCGCAGCTCGGGCAGGTGCATGATCTTGCGGCCCTCGTTTTGCAACTTCATCTCCTCGGAGGTAAAGCCCTCCTCCTTGACGCCGCCAATCTGCGGAATCAGGTTGCTCGCCAGCTGGGCGGCAAAGGCGCGCGGCTCGGGAATCTCCTCGTCACGGCCCAGAGCGGCCAGCTGAGCCTCGAGCTCGGCCATACCGGGCGCGCCAGCGCCCGAAGCTGCCTGATACGTGGACACGATCATACGCTTCACGCCGGCAAGCTGGTGCAGCGGCCAGGTGGGAACCAGGCCGATGATAGTCGCGCAGTTGGGGTTGGCAATCAGGCCGTGGTGCCACTCAATGTCATCGGCATTGATCTCGGGCACGACCAGCGGCACCTCGGGATCCATGCGGAAGGCGTGGCTGTTATCGACTACGACGGCGCCGCGCTTGACGGCCTCAGGCAGCAGCTCCTTGGCGATATCGTCGCCGGCGGCGCCGAGTACGATGTCGCAGCCCTCAAAGGCCTCGGGGCAAGCCTCCTCAATCACAACCTGCTCGCCGCGGAACTCAACGGTCTTGCCTGCAGAGCGCGCGCTCGCTAGCAGCTTGAGCTTACCGACCGGAAACTCCTGCTCGTTGAGGCACTCGAGCATCTGGGTGCCCACGGCTCCCGTGGCGCCCAAAATAGCAACCGTGTACTGTTTCATGCTTCCCCCTTTAAAGGTTGTGGCTATCGCCCGCACGCCAAGCAGGCCGAATATTGTTGCCAGTGTATACAAGAACGGGGCGGACACGAAACCCGCCCCGTCGAAACGAAACCGAAATGAAACGCCCCACCGTAGATTTATGAGACATGTCCCAAAAATGCACCGGGATGGCAGCTACTTGCGGAGCGCGTCCAGAGCGGGATCGACCGGCGCGGGAGCCTCCAGGTCGGAGACCTTCACGATACCGTTCTCGTCGGAGAAAGCACGGTAGATGGTCTGAATCGCCAGATCAAAGTCCTTCTCCTCCACGCCGATGATGATGTTGATCTCGTCGCAGCTCTGCGAAATCATACGCACACTCACGCCGGCCTGGCCAAGCATGCCAAACAGGTGGCCAGAGATGCCGGCACGACCGCGCAGGTTGCGACCAACGGTCGCGATAAGCGCCAGGCCCTCGACAACCTCGATCTCGAGCGGCTCGACCTCCTGCTGAATGTCGCCCACGAGCGAGTACAGCGAGTCGTGCACGTCCTGCTCCTGCACCACGGCGCCAAAACGGTCGACACCGGTGGGCATGTGCTCGACGGAAACGTCATAGCGCTCGAAGACCGAAAGCGCACGGCGCATAAAGCCGACACGGGGCTTGGTGCGGTCGCGGGCAACGTTGATGGCGACAAAGCCGCGCTTGCCGGTCACGCCGGTAATGATGGGCTCCGCCTCGCCCTCATCAGCTGTCTCGCTAATGATGGTGCCGGGGTCCTGCGGCGCATTGGTGTTCTTGATGACCAGCGGAATGCCTGCCTCGCGCACGGGGAACACGGCCTCCTCGTGCAGGACACTTGCGCCCATGTACGAAAGCTCGCGCAGCTCCTCGTAGGTAACGCGCGCAATGGGTTGAGCCTCGGGAACAATACGCGGATCAGCAGAATAGAAGCCCGAGACGTCGGTCCAGTTCTCGTACAGATCGGCGCCCAGGCACTTGGCCAGAATCGAGCCGGAAATATCGCCGCCGCCACGGTCGAGCAGCTTAATCTGGCCCTCACGCGTCGCGCCGTAGAAACCGGGCATAACAAAGCCGCCCTGCTGACCGTACTCCTGCACCAGCTCGGAAGTGCGATTCATGCTGAGCGTACCGTCGTGATGGAACGCCACAACCGTCGCGGCGTCCAGGAACGGTAAGCCCAGGTACTCGGCCATCAGGCGGGCGGTAAAGTACTCGCCACGGCTCACAAGCTCCTCGGTGGAGTAGCCGCCCGAGCGGGCGCGCTCGGCAAAGGCCGCGAACTCCTCGCGGATGGGATAGGTGAGCTCCAGCTCGTCAGCGATATCAAAATAGCGCTGGCCAATGTCCTCGAGTAGCTCCTCGCACGACACGTGATACTTAACGTGCGCGTTAACCAGGTAGAGCAGGTCGGTCACCTTGGTGTCGCCCTTAAAGCGGCGGCCGCAGGCGGAAACCACCACAAAACGGCGGGCAGGGTCGGCGTCGACAATGGCCTTGATCTTTTTGAAGTGTTCGGCGTCGGCGACCGACGAGCCGCCAAACTTGGCAATCTTAATCATGGGCTGGAGGTTACCTTTCTAAAAAGCCTCTGCGAACCTATTTTGCGCGCTCTGATACCATGGTTTCACCGATTGGGACCAAGGCATCCGAGGAGCAGTGTTATATGGGAACTTATCATAGTACACGAGGACGCACTTTATCGTGCTCAAGTAAGGTGGCAATCCGCACCGGCATCGCTCCCGACGGGGGTTTGTTTGTCTCGGACGAGCTCGGCACCCAGCAGGTCGATATCAGCTCGCTTGCAGCTAAATCGTACTTTGAAATCGCTCAAGATGTGTTGGGAATGTTACTGAATGATTACACGGGCGAAGAAATTTCGGCGTGTGTCGACGAGGCATACCGCGGCACGTTCGCGAGTGAAGAGGTTACGCCGCTCGTCAAACTCGACGCTGCGCCGGGTGTTGACGCCCCTCAGACCTATGTGATGGAACTCTTTGGCGGCCCCACGAGCGCCTTTAAGGACGTCGCCCTACAGATGCTCCCCCGCCTGATGGCCCGCACCTCCGCCAAGGACGGTGGCGCCGAGCGCATCATGATCGTCACCGCCACATCGGGCGACACAGGCAAGGCAGCACTCGCCGGCTTTGCCGACGCCCCGGGCACGGGCATCACCGTCTTTTATCCCGAGGGCAAAGTCAGCCGCGTGCAAAATCTGCAGATGTCCACTCAGGAGGGCGATAACGTCGCCGTCTGCGGCATCCGCGGCAACTTCGACGATGCCCAGAGTGCCGTCAAGCGCATCTTTGCCGATAAGGAGCTTGCCGAACGTCTAGAGGCCGCCGGCACGGTGCTTTCGAGCGCCAACTCCATCAACGTCGGCCGCCTGGTGCCGCAGGTCGTCTACTACTTTGCCGCCTATGCGCAGCTGCTGCGCGCCGGCGCCATCGAGGCCGGCGACGCCGTGGAGTTCTGCGTACCGACCGGCAACTTTGGCGATATCCTGGCCGGCTACTATGCCAAGCGCATGGGTCTGCCCGTCGCCAAGCTCATCGTCGCAAGCGACAAGAACAACGTGCTGGCTGACTTCCTGACCACCGGCGTCTACGACCGCAACCGTCCGTTCTTCACGACCATCTCGCCGTCGATGGACATCCTCATCAGCTCCAACCTGGAGCGCATGCTCTACTTCCTGTCCGATGGCGACTGTGAGCTCGTTGCCGGCCTTATGGAGCAGCTGGCACAGACCGGTCGCTACGAGGTTCCCGCCGACCTGCTGGCAAAGATTCAGAGCGTCTTTGGCTGCGGTTGGGCAAGCGAGGACGAGGTCCGCGCTGCCATCAAGAGCTGCTGGGACGCGAACGGCTACGTGATCGACCCGCACACCGCTTGCGGCTATCACGTCTTTGACAAGGTCGCCCCCGCCGAGGGCGCCAAGGCCCGTGTGCTGCTTTCGACCGCCAGCCCCTACAAGTTCCCGCGCGCCTGCTGCGACGCCCTGGGCCTCGACGTTCCCGAGGACGACTTTGAGGCTATGCGCGTACTCGAGCAGGCCACCAATGCGGTCGCCCCGGCGCAGCTCGCCGAACTCGAGTCCAAGCCCGTCCGCTTCGAAGACGTCTGCGACGTAGCCGACATGGCCAACTACGTAGAGTCTGCAGCAAAAAAGATGGCTACCAACTAAAACCCCTTATAAGGCGCCGGCGAAAGCCGGCGCACTTTCTTTTATCAGATACCCACCGGGATGATGACGAACTGACATGCGGGTCTGCCTGTTTAGTTCGTCGCGAGTTCCGCACGAGCCGGAAAGCACTTAATGTGCTTTCCGAGCGAGCCAGGACTGCCCGAGCAGCGAACTAAACAGGCAGACCGCCCAGGAGATTCCCATGATCAAAATCACCGTCCCCGCCACCAGTGCAAACTTAGGCATTGGCTACGATACCCTCGGCATGGCCGTCAGCCTCTACTCGCACTTCACCTTCGAGCGCGCCGATAAGCTCACCATCACGGGCTGCCCCGAAGAGTTCCAAAACGAGGACAACCTGGTCTACGTCAGCTTTGTCGATGCACTGGCCGCATGGGGCGAGACGGCTTTTCCCGTTGCCATCGACATTCAGACTGACGTTCCCGTCGCCCGCGGCCTGGGCTCCAGCTCCACCTGCGTCGTCGCCGGCATTATGGCCGCCGCCGCACTGACAGGCCACACCGTCGACCGCGCCGAGCTGGTTCGCATTGCCACCGAAGTCGAGGGCCATCCCGATAACGTCGCCCCCGCCATCCTGGGCGGCGCCGTCTGCTCCTTTACGCCGACCGATTCGCTCCCCCAGTGCCTGCGCTACGAGGTGAGCGATCGCCTGCGTTTTATTACCGTGATTCCGCCCTACGAGGTACACACGAGCGAGGCGCGCAAGGTCGTGCCGCAGGAGATTCCGCTCTCCACCGCCGTGTGGCAGATGGGCCGCATCGCCGGTATGACGCGCGGCTTGGAGACTGGTGACCTCGACCTGATTGCCGCCGCCAATGACGACCGCATCCAGGAACCCTATCGTCGCCGTCTGATTCCCGACTACAACGCCGTGCGCGACACCTGCCTTAACGGCGGCGCCAAGACCATCTGGATCAGCGGTTCGGGCTCGACCCTCATGGCCGTGACTGACGACACCATCGTGGCAAAGTTCCTGCAGGTCAAGCTGCGCGAGCAGTTCCCTAAGTCTGATACGCATATCCTCACGTGCGACACCGAGGGCGCTCAAATCGAGTACCTGTAGACATCCTCCTCATATACCTGTCCGGGACGGTCGGGATGTTCCCTCAAAATCGTCCTCGCGCATGAAGGCCCCTTGTCCTGCTCCTACGGAGCGACGGACAAGGGGCCTTCGCGCTGCGGAATGATTTTGAGGGAACATCCCGACCGTCCCTGCGCCTACCTTGCTGAGGATGTCTACAGGGACCCACGCTTTGAAGGGGCGCTGGGCCGATAGTTTGGCTTTTTATTGATAGGGGCTCTTGCTAGGCTGGAGCACTTCCTAGAGGCGGGCATCGGCTGCGTGCTTGGTTTACGCTGCGCTGGTTTCTTTGTATTCGAAGACTGGTTCTAGGAGGTCTTCGATATTGCAGTGGAGGGCTTTTGCTATAGCTCTTACGGTTGTTACCGAGGCTTCGTTGATGTTTCGTTGGCGCTGTTCGTACATTTGGATTGAGCGGAGTGATACGCCCGATTCGTATGCCAAGTCTTGTTGGGTTTTCTTAAGCCTCTTTCTTGCTAGTGCTAGCTTGGTTTGACGAGGTGTTTTCTTCGCCATATCGCAAACAAGACTCGCCACACGTTCCTCTGAGGCTTCATGCCAGGGGTAGTACAGGTTGCGCAGCGCGTCAAACGGAACGACATGCAGCAGATCTTCGAAAGACTCTCCTAGGCGCCACTGCAGGTATGCCAGCATCCAGCCCGCCCAATATTCCGGCGTCTTCTCAAATCGATAGGTGCAGTCCGGTATAGGCCCGTTTTGATAGCCCGACCTTTCGGCGATAAGCGCGAACAGCTCAACACCCGATTTTCCCGACACTACCCATGCATTGCCGCGCTCAAACTCTCGAGCAACCCCGCTCAGGCAAAAGAGTTCAGCAACTTCCGATCCTTCTGCTCCGTAATCGTTAACGGCATAGTCGAAGCAATCCCCGAGGTTGTTCATTGCGTCCTCAAGGTAATAGACGGGGTATGTCCTACTCGGCCCACAATCCGTTAACTCTTGGATCATTTAAATCAACCCTCCCTGCCATCAAATCCCTAATGTCGACACCATCAGAGTCAAATCCGTTTACCGTATCCAGGTACTTTCGTCGAGCGTTCTGTTCTCGCTCAAATCGTTTGGGATAAAACTCGGCTCCTGAGGCCTGCTTCCAATCGCGGAACCTGATCGCCGAGAACGCGCGCTCACTCATAAGCGCATATTGAATGCCCAAATCCCCCAAAAACATAATGCGCTGCAGTTGCCTGAGCGAAATCATGCCGTTAACGAACTGTCTTGCAAACGAAAAGTAGGAATCGTCAGCGCGATAGCCTCGAATGACGTCATAAGGAGAAATATCAATCAGGCAGTTGTCCAGCAAATACCGAAGTCCTTCGCGTGCCAGCGGCGTCGAGACATTAAACTCCCGGTTGTCGGCCAAAATCGCAAGCCAATTGAGGATTGAAAACTCCCCAGACTCTAAATCCAAGACCGAAAGGCCATCTAAATCAAGCTCATATCGATTGGCAATGCCATCAGACTCGGTTCGACATGCCCACTCCATTGCCATTTCCTCATGCGGTGTGCAATAAAACCCGCGCCCATAGTCATTGAATTGTCTGCATTTATCCAACGATGGATGATCAACAACAACGTCCGACCCGTGCCAAAGCTCCATATCGACCTCCAAAAATATCACTTCAGTGATAGTTTACCAATAACTATCACTGAGGTGATATTGATAAGAGCTTTTGAGGGGCCGCGGCCTGACTAAAGGCAGGCCTCGGCGATGCGGCGCTTGAGTTCGTCGATGCCCACGCCGGTCTGGGAGCTTGTGATGATTACGTTCTCAGCCGGGACGTTGAGCTGCTTTTTGATGGCTGCTGCCTGGCGGGCCTGTTGGGTGCGGCTGAGCTTGTCGGCTTTGGTGAGGCAGACGATAAAGTTGAACTCGTTGCCCTGCAGGTAGTCGATCATGTCATGGTCGAGTTTACTGGGGTCGTGGCGAATGTCCACCAGCGACACAACCAGGTTAAAGCTGCGCTCTGAGTCGAAGAAGTCGCCGATAAGCTCAGCCCAGCGGTCGCGCTCGGCCTTGGAACGACGGGCGAAACCGTAGCCCGGCAGGTCCACAAAATGCACGTCGTCGGCCTCAAAAAAGTTGATGTTGCTCGTCTTGCCCGGCGTGCTCGAAACCTTGACCAGGTTCTTGCGGCCAAAGAGTTTGTTCATGATGGAGGACTTGCCCACGTTGGAGCGGCCGACGAAGCTCACCTCGGGACAGGTTGACTCGGGAATCTGCGAAACCTTGCCGTAGCTGGCGACGAACTTGGCAAGCTGGTAGTTAATTGAATCGGCCATGGACACTCCTTGGTCGTAGGTTCTTACAAAACGGGCGTGCTATTGCGCGGCGGCGATACGACGAACGATGTCAAGCGTGATGCCGCTCGCGGTGCGAGCGTACTCGTCCAGATCGAACTCGCGCTCGCAAAACGCGTCATATGCCTCGTCACAATTATCGCTGATAGCGCGCAGTACCAGGCAATCGACACCATTCTTGGCCGCGATGTGCGCAATTGCCGCGCCCTCCATCTCGACGCAATCGGCATGCGTGGCCTCAATCGCAGCGTTACGCATGGCGTCACCCGTAACAAAGCGATCACCCGTGGCGATAGTGCCACACAGGAACTGCTTGGGGTCCTTCTCCGCAGAAGTCTCATCCGCCGAGGCATCCACAAATCCATGCTCGGCAAGCACGGCGGCGGCAACATCAGCCAACGCCGGTGTCGAGACAAACTCCTCGAGCCCCGGCGCGGACTCGGCGATGAGTGCCGTATCGGTATCCAGATAGCGCAGGCACTTGCCTATAACCACGTCGTTAATATGGAGTTTAGGGTTTAGGCCGCCCGCAATGCCCGAAAACACAACGGCCTGCGGGGCGTATTTGCTGATGAGATGCTGCGTTGCGGCAGCGGCGTTCACGGTCCCCATGCCTGCCGTCGTGGCGACTACTGTCAGACCCGAAAGCCCACCGTTCACAACGGTCAAGCCCGCCTCCTGCGACTCATGCGTGCCACTCAGCTCTTCCTTAATCTGCGCAACCTCTTTTTCGAGTGCGCCTATGATCGCGATGGTTGCCATGCCATCCCCCAAATCCGTGCAAATTGCTTATCCACGGTATGGTACCAGCATTTTGGCTCAACCGTGTCAGCACCAAGCCGTTAGGCCAGTACAGCTCGGGTATCATAAAGGGGCAAAAATGGCTTGTTAGCCGATGGCCGACCTGAGCTCCGCACGGCGCTTTTTCATACCGGCCATAACGGCATTGCGCAGCTCGGGCATGCGCGCGGTATCCATCTGAGGTACGCCCTCAAGCTTATAGGGAATGCCCAGTTGCTCGTACTTGACGACACCCATCGTGTGATACGGCAGCATTTCCAGGCCCACCACGTTGTGCCATGGAGCGATGAGGCGACCGAGCTTCTCGCACTCCTCCACCGTGTCGGTAATGCCCGGCACCACCACGTGGCGGATAACGACCTTGATCTTGCGACGTGCAAGTTCATCGCCGAACGCCAAGATGCGTGCGGGATCGCAACCGGTCAGCTTTTTATGCTCGACCGGGTCGGCATGCTTAATATCGAGCAGTACCATGTCGGTCTCGTTGAGCACGGCATCGAACTTCTCGGGGTGGTTGGGGTCAAATGCATAGCCACAGCTATCTAGGCAGGTATGTACACGGCCATCGGGGTTGTTATGCATAGCACGAAACAGATCGGCCAAAAACTCGGGCTGCAGGAGCGGCTCGCCGCCGGACACCGTAATGCCACCGCTGCGATAGAACTCGTGGTTACTCTGGAACTCATCCATCAGGTGTTCGACGGTCACCATGGTGCCGCCGTTGACCGACCAGGTATCGGGATTGTGGCAATACGCGCAGCGCATGGGACAGCCCTGAACAAACACCACAAAGCGGATGCCGGGTCCGTCGACCGTTCCCATCGTCTCGATCGAATGCACGCGGCCAAGGGCAAACGCAGAGTCCTCGGGACGAGCGTCCACACCCTCAAGCGTCATTTCTGCCATTCGCGCTACCTTGCCTCTCCTTGGATGCAACCAATTAAAATGCCAGAGTCATTCTAGCCCATGCGTTTGCGTTTAAACGTCTCGGACTAGAACGGCACGTTTTAATCTATCCCCCATCACCATGGCTGGGGGCTACGTCGAGATGTCAGGCTGAAGAACGCTCGCCTGCGGCCTTTACGCCTTAAGCGTGAGCACCGCACCGAAGGCGGTCGGGCCGCAATGGCTCGAGATGACGCCGCCGACCTGAGTCCAGGTAACGTCCTTAAAGCCCAGATCATGCGCATAGACCTCCATGTCATCGCGCAGCTCCTGGGAAAGGCCCACCGAATACGCCAGGCCAATGTGCGAGTAGTCAATCTCGCCCTTCGCAACCATGTGGTCAATAAAGGCGCGGGCGCACTTGAGCATAGAGCCGCGGAACTTCTTGGTCGCCACGAACTTGCCGCCCGTCACCTCAATGCAGGGCTTAATCTTGAGCAGATGGGCGCCAAGGAATGCGACGTTGGACAAGCGACCGCCCGCCTTAAGAAAGGCAAGATCGGTAGGAACAAAGCCCAGCAGCACGCGGTCCATGACGGAATTCGTAAATGCAAAGATCTCGTCGACGGTGGCATCGGGGTGAGCCTCGATGTATTTGGCGGTCTCGACGACAACGAGCGACTGGCCTACCGAGACAAAGCGCGTGTCCATAGAGAACACGTAGTCGCGACCCTTGGCGGCGATCTTCGATGATTGATGCGAGCAGGTCGTGGCCTCGGAATACGCGAGATGCAGAATAGTCGCATCGGGCTGCTCAGCGTGAATGCGGTCGTACACGTGAGCAAAATCCGCAGGCGCGCAGCCGCTGGTCTTGGGCATCACGCCAAACTCGTTGCAGCGCGAATAAATCTCGAGCGGATCGATCGAGCCGTCCTCGACGGTCTCGTCACCAATCGTGACATGCATGGGCACGCGCACGATGCCGTAGCGCTCGCAGAGCTCCGGCGTCACATCCGACCCAGACTCAACCACGATTACGTACTTGCCCATTATTATCACGACCCATCTCGACATTGGCTTTTCAATACATGGCACGCGCCGCCGCACTGTTGCACAACGGCGTCCAAGCGCCAAAGAGACGCCGCCCCTTGCACACAACAAAGGACAGCGTCTCCCTGGAAAACTCCGTGCTTATCTAGGATTCCACACGGTTTATTAAGGAGGGTTACTTATTCCGCAAACGGTCGCTATATGCGGTAAGCGGTAGTTGGCCGCGACAACTGCGACACATTCCGTCCAGCAAATCCAATCGTGCTCCACGCACGGTTAATGCACGAGGCGGTAGAAATTCATCGATGCCGCACCCTCGGCGTGCAGCTCCATCGCCGGAACCGCCGGCGAATAGGTACGGCTCGTAAGTGCCGCCTCGCCGCCATTTGCAAAAATCTCGACCATCGTAGTGTCCGAAAGCACGCGCAGGTCGCGAAGCTCGCTGAGCTCGATCGACCTCTGGTCGCGCCCATAGCCTTCGTCACCCATGTCGAGGGTAAGCATCCCGTCTGCATAGCGCACAAAGACACCCTTGCGGATTTCGAGCTCGATCACCTGGGCGCCCTCACAGGAAACCACAAGATCAAACAGGCGGCCCGGCTCCTCAACGGTTTCACCGCCTGTCGCGCAAACGCAGTCGCCGCGCATCCTCTCAATCTCGTGCACCGGCTGCTGACAGAGCTTACCATCGCGCATGCTCAGTTCTCTCGGCACCGTCAACGCGCACTGCCACCCGCGTGCCACCGTCGGGCTTTTTGCCGTCGCATCGGGGCAACCCGACCACCCGATCATCAAACGCCGACCCGCAGCATCCTCAAAAGACTGCGGTGCGTAGAAATCAAAGCCGGCATCGACCATCGGGGGCATGCCCTGCCCGGCGATCTTAAAACTCGGCGCCTCCCAATCGGCCTCGATGGGAAACCACACGCACTGGTGCGGATTGCGGTAACGCCATCCATCGGCGGACACACCCTGCGGACAGCAAACGAGAATAAGCTCACCATCGAGCTCAAACAGATCGGGGCACTCCCACATAAAGCCAAACTTCTCGCCCAACTCAATGCGCGTCGCATAGCTCCAGTCCTCTAGATCGCTCGAGGTATAGACAAGCACGCAGCCGCGGTCGTCTTTCGTACGAGCGCCCAGAACCATGTAGTAGATACCATCGTGTTCAAGGATTTTGGGATCACGCACGTGCGTACCGATATCGTCGGGGCAATCGACCGGCCCAACAGCTATGCGCTTCTCGCCCAATTCGTCGGGGTTCTCGGCAACCACATGAATCTGGTTTTGCTCACGGCCCGTCAACACGTAGTCGTAATCATCGCGGTCAAAATGCTTGACGTTGCCGGTATAGAAGTAGTGAATCTTACCATCACGTACAAAGGCAGAACCAGAATACGCTCCACTCGAATCCAAATCGGAATCGGGAAACAGCACGGGACCATGATTCTCGTAGGTCACAAAATCCTTTGTCGTCAGATGGTTCCAAAGCACTGGACCGCCATGCGCAGCATCGAACGGATCGTATTGATGATAGATGTGATACGTATCACCAATCTGAACCAAACCGTTGGGGTCGTTGAGCCAGCCAAGCTCAGGCTCCACATGGAACAGGAGCCTATCGGGGTCGGACGCGATGCGAGCCGCCGTCTCGTCCTGTCCAGCTCGCCACTGCTCATAGTCCGCGCGTGTCACCTTATTTTTTTGATTAAACATCGCCGTTGACTTTCTCGTCTATGGGGAAGGACGCTCGACTCACACGAGTCGAACGCCCTTCCTCAAATGGACTTATCCTCAGATTACGCTGAACGGCTCAACTAGAAGCTAACGTCGAAGCCAGCGCCAGCGCCCTCTTCATCGGTGGTCGGCACGCCCTTTGCCTTGTTGTAGGCAAAGATCAAGACGATCGGCACGATAAAGGCGATGAGATTGCCGGCCACATACCACACGAGCGTCTCGGGCGTAACGATGAGCAGGCCAAGCACACCGGTCAGACCCTGACCGATAGCGCGCACCTCAAAGAGCTTCACGAAGGCACCGCCGCAGCCTGCACCGATGCAAGCGCAGACGAACGGGATGATCGAGTAGCGCATGTTTGCAGCAAAGATTGCGGGCTCGGAGATACCGACCAGCGTCGGGATAAAGGACGACATGCAGATGTTGCGCTCTTTGGAGTGCTTCTTGTGGATGAGATACATGCCGATGGCGCCGCCGCCCTGGGCGATGATGGAAACCGACCAGATGGCCTGGATGTAGTTGAAGCCGGTCGTGGCAACGAGGTTGGCCTCAATACCCTGGATGAACTGATGCGTACCGGTAACGACGAGCGGCTGCAGGAACGCGGCGAAGACAAAGGCGCCAAAGACGCCCATCCTGTTGTACAGGACATCGATTACGCCAGCGAGGACGTCGCCGATCAGGTTGCCGAGCGGGCCGAACACGGTGAACAGGGCAACGTTAGCAAGAATCAGGGTAACGGTCGGGACAAAGACAAACGAGACGACCTCGGGGATGTACTTCTGGGCAATCTTTTCGACCTTGGCCATAAACCAGGCAGTCAGGATTGCAGGGAACACGCCGCCCTGGAAAGCAACCATGGGGATGGAGAGCGGACCAAAGTTCCAGTACTCAGCACCCGACGGATCCATAACGAACGCGTTACGGTTCATAAGGCTCGGGTGAACCATGACGATACCGACGAGGATACCCAGGATCGGGTTGCCGCCAAAACGCTTGACCGCGCTATACATAACCAGGACAGGCAGGTAGTCAAACGTGGTGGCAATAATGGCAAAGAAGCTTGCGAGGTTCTTGAGGAACTCGCTGTGGTCGGCGAGGCTGCCCTCCATGCCAAAGAGGCCGTTGGCAACGATCAGCGACTTAAGGCCGATGATGATAGCAGCGCCGACGAAAGCGGGAATGATGGGGATAAAGATGTCCGAGAATACCTTGAGGACCGAGAAGAACTTGCCCTTCTTGTCCGCCTCGGCGCCCTTGACCTCGGAAGCGCTGATCTCCTTAACGCCCGTCAGAGCCATAAACTCATCGTAGACCTTGTTGACGGTACCGGTACCGAAGATGATCATGAGCTGGCCGCTGTTGTACAGCACGCCCTTGACGCCATCGATGTTCTCGAGCTCGGCCTTGTTGTACTTGCTCGTATCCTTGAGCACCAGACGCAGACGCGTAACGCAATGCGTGGCGCCCTCGATGTTCTCCAGACCGCCGACGTTATCGACGACTTGCTGAGACACTACTTTGTAGTCCATGTTCCTCTCCATTCCCTTACGAAATCATAAAACGTTTTGATGCCATTACAGAGACGCGATCGTTGCATTTGCGCACTTGAGCGTACCGTCGGTGACCGTCAGCGCCACACCCTGGCCCTGCTTATTGCAGAAGCGCGCGTTAAGCGCAACATCATCGACAAAGATGGTCGCGATATCGTCGTCAACGACCAGGCGCACATGATGAGTGCCCTCGCCCTTAAAGAACAACGGACGCTCGAGGCCCATGTTGTTGACCTGGAACCACGGATACTGGGGGGCCGCCGTAAACTCGAGCTTGCCCTCACGCAGGTTGGCGCGGAACTCATAGGCAAGACCGGACTCGGCGTCCTCGGCAAGCTTCACCGAGAAGCCGGCAGCGTCACCGGCGAGCTCGATGTCGGCATCGAGCATATAGGTGGAACCGGCATCCGCGGCGAGCACCTGCTCGACCTTGCCCGACTCGCAAGAGAGCTCAAAGGCCTCGACTGCCTTAGCCTCGCCAAAGGCGCCAAGCATGCTGTCAGGAAGCTTGGTGCCGAGCGTTCCGTCGGCACGCTGAACGATCTCGAGGGGCATAAAGGTGCCACCCCACAGGTAAGAGCTGGGGTCGCCGCCCTCGTCACGCGTAGGAACCCAACCAAAGAGAACGCGGCGCTCGCCGTCAAATGCGGTACGCGCGGCATAGTACGCGCGGCCATCGAAGGAATCGTCCGCAGGAGTGATCCAAGGACCGTTGATAGAGCGAGACATGCGGTAACGGGTCTTGTTGCCATCACTGTACTCGGAGAACACCAGATACCACCAGTCGCCCATCTTAAAGAGATCAGGCATCTCGAACATGGTGTACAGGCCCGGATTCCACCAGTCGCCCTGGAACTCCCAGGTATCCAGGTCCTTGGAGGTGAACTTGACCAGACGACCGGTCATCAGACGCTTGTCCTCGCCCACACGCGTGCCGAGGATGAGCATGTACTCTTCGTTCTCCTCATCCCAAAGCACAAAGGGATCGCGCCAGTTGCGGTCATCGTAACCCTCCTGGGGCGGAAGCAGCGTCTCGGCGATGTTCTTCTCCCACTTGACGGCGTCGTCACTCGTTGCGTGAAGAAGAACCTGCTTCATCAAGCGTGCCTTGACCTTATCGCGATTGCAACCAGTGTAGAGCGCATGGTACTTGTCGCCCACCTTAAACACCGTGCCGGCATAAACATACTGGTCGACTTCCTCGTCGCCGCCACGCTCAAGGCTCTCGCCAAAGTCTTTGTAATTGACGAAGTCCTTGGTTGTCGCGAGTGCCCAGCCAAACGGCTCTCCGAAAGGTCCGGGGTTTCGCGTGTCACGCTGATGATAGAGATAGAACGTGCCGTCCTCGCCGTACGGCATGATGTCGCCCACCCAAATTCCCTCAGGCTGGTAATACACCTTGTGCATCCGAGACTTCCTTCCCACGTGATACTAACTCGGTACAACTGCAAGATATGTCAATCGTTTTCATATGTCAAACGTTTTCACACCAATACGTCTTTTCGCAGTTCCAGTCGTCGGCAAACGGTTGACATATGCCGGCGAACGGTCATCAGAGGCGTTTGAGGAATTCTTTTGGCACGGGATGAACTACGCGGTTTTGCCCTCAATGAGTTCAACGGGGAGCTTGGTATTCGATTCGGGCTTTTCACCGTTAACAAGAGCGATGATGGATTGCGCCGCGAGCTCTCCGATGCGATCGATATCTTGACGAACGGTTGTTAAGTCAGGCATAAACGTCATAGTGCGGCGGGCGCCATCCGCGCCCACGACTTTAATATCGTCCGGAGCGCTCAAGCCGCGCTGCTTCATCACGTTAAGACAGATAGCCGCCATCGTGTCGTCTCCCGCAAAGATGCCGTCAATATCGGGGTTCTCATCGAGGATCTTCGCAACGACCGCACTCTTTTCGTCATCGGACTTAACGAACTCGACCTCACGGACAAGCGCGGGCAAACCGGCCTGCTCCACAACATCGTGGTAGGCATCGGTACGCTTATTGGCAGGCATGCGCATGCGGCTATTGTTGCGCAGGCACAAGATGCGCGAACACCCGTCATCAATCAGGCGACGCGTGGCAAGTTCGCCGATGCCATAGCTGTCGCTCGCAATCTGAACAGAGGCCTCGCCAAGGTCGCAGTCGATACCAACCAGACTCAAGCCCATCTCGGCATACGCCTCGGCACCGATATTAAGCGAGTTGACGATGACGCCATCAACCATATTGCGTCGAAGCATGTCGATATAAGAGCGCTCAAGCTCGGGTCGATTGGCGCTATTGCACAGCAGCATCTTAAAACCGTTTTCGGCCAGGGTATGCTCAATGACTTGAACCACTTGGGCATGAAACGGACTGCTGACATAGGGGACGATCATACCGATAAGATTCAGGCGACCGTTGAGCATGGCACGAGCGATATCGTTGGGCGTATAGTTGATGCGCTTCATCGCGGCATGGACCTTATCGCGGGTCTCTTGGCTAATATAGCCACGATTATTAAGCACACGAGATACCGTAGTAGGCGAAACCCCCGCCACCGCCGCAACTTCCTTGATGCCAGGCTTAGCCGTATCCTTAGAACGAGCACTCTCGCGAGCCATAGCACCCTCCCCCATCAACATGTCATACGTTTACATACGAACAAAGCATACCCCAACAACAGCGGGAAGACGGTAACAGCACAAGTAAGTAAACGACTCATCCAAATAATTAGGAGAGTTCCGCCTAAAGGGTGACTACACAGGACCCCCGCCGGGGCTGTTTGGGCTATCTCCCAAAACATTCCGCAGGACGCAAAGAGGCTCGCCGCACGAAGTGCGCAGCGAGCCTCTTTGCATGTCCGAGGACACCAATTTAATTTAGCGTGGTTCCCTAAAGGACGACAACGCAGGAGACCCGGCAAGGCCGGGAGCACTTTGTCTCGCAAACATTCCGCAGCCGCGAAGCGGCGAGGACGTTTGAGAGGCAAAGTGCGTAGGCCTTACCGGGTCTCCGGTGGGAGTTGAGTCCCTTTAGAACTTGTCGTGGAAGGTACGCGCAATGACCTCGTCCTGCTGCTCCTTGGTGAGCGTGTGGAAGTTCACGGCATAGCCGGAAACGCGGATGGTCAGCTGCGGGTACTTCTCGGGGTGAGCCTGAGCGTCGAGCAACGTCTCACGGTTGAAGACGTTGATGTTCAGGTGGTGGCCACCCTTCTCGGCGTAAGCGTCGAGCATGTGGACCAGGTTATCGGCCTGAGTCTCGGAAACTTCAGAAACCTTCATAATGTGTCTCCTTCGATCGATAGGCGCCGGCCGAAACCGGCGCACTAATCAGTAATCGTTATTGTTAGTATAGCACTAACAATAGTTACTCGCCCAGCTGATCAAGGTCGATATCGCCAAAGAACACCTGGTCCTCCTTGCCGAGCGCACTCGGGATGATGGAGAAGGTGTTGGAGATGCCGTCCTGAGCATCGCGGAACGGGAGCTTGGAAACCGAAGACAGCGAAGCGATGGCGCCATGGCTATCGCGCTTGTGCATGGGGTTAGCACCCGGGGCGAACGGCTGGCCAGCCTTGCGGCCGTCGGGCGTGGAGCCGGTCTTCTTACCGTACACGACGTTGGAGGTAATGGTCAGAACCGAGGTCGTGGGCACGGAGTTGCGGTAGGTGTCGTTCATGCGGATGTACTCCATGAACTGGTGCACAACGTCGTGAGCGATCTGGTCGACGCGGTCGTCGTCGTTACCGTACTTGGGGAACTCGCCCTCGGTCTCGAAGTCGACGATGATGCCGTTCTCGTCACGGACGGGGTGGACCTTGGCGTACTTGATGGCGGACAGGGAGTCAGCCACGACGGAAAGGCCAGCGATGCCCGTAGCGAACCAGCGGTGCACGTGCTTGTCGTGCAGAGCCATCTGGATGCGCTCGTAGCAGTACTTGTCGTGCATGTAGTGAATGATGTTCAGCGAGTTGACGTACACGCCAGCGAGCCACTTCATCATGTCGTTGTACTTGGCCACAACGTCGTCGTAATCGAGCGTATCGCCCTCGACGGCGCGATACTTGGGGCCGACCTGCTTCTTGGAGACCTCGTCAACACCGCCGTTGAGTGCGTACAGCAGGCACTTGGCCAGGTTGGCGCGAGCGCCGAAGAACTGCATCTCCTTGCCGATGCGCATGGAGGACACGCAGCAGGCGATGCCGTAGTCGTCGCCATGATAGACGCGCATGAGGTCGTCGTTCTCGTACTGGATCGAGGAGCTGGCGACAGAAGTCTTGGCGCAGAACTTCTTGAAGTTCTCGGGCAGACGGGTCGACCACAGAACGGTCATGTTGGGCTCGGGGCTGGTGCCCATGTTCTCGAGCGTGTGCAGGTAGCGGTAGCTCATCTTGGTAACGAGCGTACGGCCGTCGACACCCATGCCGCCGATGGACTCGGTGACCCACTGCGGGTCGCCGGTGAACAGGGCCTGGTACTCAGGGGTACGGGCAAACTTGACCATGCGAAGCTTCATGATGAAGTGATCCACGAACTCCTGGATCTGCCCCTCGGTGAAGGTACCGTTGGCAAGGTCGCGCTCAGCGTAGATGTCGATGAACGTAGAGGTACGGCCGATGGACATGGCAGCGCCGTTCTGCTCCTTGACGGCAGCAAGGTAGGCGAAGTACATCCACTGGATGGCCTCCTGCGTGTTGGTAGCAGGGTTGGAAATGTCGAAACCATAGGTCTCGGCCATCATCTTGAGCTCGCCGAGGGCGCGGATCTGCTCCTGCAGCTCCTCACGATCGCGGATGTTGTCGGCGGTCATGACCGTCGGGGTGGAAGCCTTCTGGGCCTCCTTGTCCTTGATCAGGTAGTCGACGCCGTACAGGGCAACACGACGGTAGTCGCCGATGATACGGCCGCGGCCATAGCCATCGGGCAGACCGGTGATGATGTGAGCCGAGCGGCAAGCACGCATCTCGGGGGTGTAAACATCGAAGACGCCAGCGTTGTGGGTCTTACGCTCGAAGGTGTAGCGCTCGACAACGTTCTCGTCGACCTTATAGCCGTGCTGGCTGGCAGCCTGACAAGCGATGCGGATACCGCCGTTGACGTGCAGCGCGCGCTTGAGCGGCTTGTCGGTCTGGAGACCGACGATGGTCTCCTTCTCGCGGTGGGCGTTATCGATGTAGCCAGCGGGGTGGCTCACGATACCCGTAACGGTCTTGGTGTCCATATCGAGGACACCGCCCTGCTCGCGCTCCTTAAGCAGCAGGTCGAGAACCTCGCCCCACAGCTCCTTGGTACGCTCGGTCGGGCCGGCGAGGAACGACTCGTCGCCCTCGTAGGGGGTGTAGTTCTTCTGGATGAAGTCTCGGACGTCAACCTCTCCCGTCCAAATGCCTTCCTTGAAGCCTTCCCATGCCTCCTGCATTGTGTAACCACGCTCCTAGTTACGTGTTATGCGGCGCTCTCTCACACCGCTGCTTATTGAATTCTTGAATTTTCGACTTGCACTACCGGCTTCTTCCGTTCTTCACCACACGCTGGTGCAGGAAAAACGTTTGTCCACCTTGGAACTACAACCCAAAACCCAAGATTTCACCCGTCTGAGAAGGATAACATAGCGACCCTCTGCATCTGGGCTGTTATATGTTTCTTTTTTTATATCATAATGGCTTTTTTTACAAACCCGCAGGAAATGCGCGCGCGAACAACTACCGTTCACCGATTTGTTTGGTATTTTTCCTTGCCTTTGTACGACGTTCGCTCTAGCTGTTATGCCAGCTTTAGCAGGGTAAAGTGTCTCATAGACCCTACAGAAACTGCAGGGCGGCCACGGGATCCCCCGTGGCCGCCCTGTGGCGTAGCTAGTTTTTAGCTTTGATTGCCGTTTGGCATTAGGCGGCTGAGGCGGCCTTGTCGGTCGTTGCCTTGCCGTTGCTCTGCTGGCCCTCAAAATGCTTGTAGCACCAGCTGGTGACCAGCGGGGTCAAAATAGCCGTCACGATTGCGCAGGCGGCAACCTGTGCCGTAGCCGTCGCGAGCACGGCGCCACCGTACAAGGCCTCGTTGACGCTTGCCATGGCAGCAGGCGTGGCCACATTGGCTCCGGCGCAGCTCGAAATGGCCGCACCTGCGACACCCGTACCGCCCGTGAGCTTATCGACCGCGATAACGGGAATTGCAAAGACCACCGAGCAGATCACGCCGAGCAGAATACCGGGAAGACCGCCATTAATGAGCTGGCCAAAGGTCATGGTCGAGCCCATGGCAAAGAAGACGAGCACGATGACGGCGGAAAGTGCCGGTGCCATCATCTTCTTAAAGCTGGGGAACAGGTTACCTAGAATAATGCCGACGACGATCGGCAGGATGGCACCCACGAGCGACCAGCCGATCGGAGCCTGGCCGGCAGCGCCGAGCACGATCATCGTGACCGGAGGGCCGACAACGAGCGTGGTGATTGCGACAGCGCCACGCTCGGCCTCGTTGCCCATGGTGCCCATCAGTCCAGCGTACATAGCATTGTTGGCGCCGGTGCAAGCCGCCAGCATCACCATGGCAGAGATGCCAAACAGGTTGTCGTTGAACACATAAAGAATGAGCAGCGACACGGCAACGACCACGATTTGCTTGACGGCGATGATGATGGCACCGCGGGCAGCGGCGGCAGGAGCACTCTTAAACGAAATCGTCGTACCGACGATAAGCAAAAAAGCGCCCACGAGCGGGCCTGCACCCTGCTGGGTCATGCCAAGCGTAAAGCTGCCGAGCGTTTTGAACAGGTCGGGGAATAGCGTGTTGAGCAGGCAGCCCAACAAAAGCGGCACCAAAATATTGGCACCCGGGATGGAGGACATCTTAAAGAACGGCTCCTTTGCCGCCGGCGCCTCCACCGCAGTCGATTCACTCATATATATCTCCTTTGGATGCATGCGAATCGTAGCCGCACGCGCCTATGTCAGAAAGAAGGCGACAACCCCGAGTCGCCAGGGTCGCCGCCAAACGATCACCGCGGGGTATTACCCGTCCAGGACGATGCCGCCGTCGCAGTCACCAATCTCGCCGTTCACGAAGCTGGCGAGGTCGGAAGCGAAGAACAGCACCATCTGCGCAGGCTCGCTGGCCTGGGCGGCGCGGCCCAGAGGAATACCGTTGATGATGCGCTGAGAGTTCTCGTCAGAGAGAATCGAGGTCATATCGGTCAACGTGAGCGACGGGCACACGGCGTTGCAGCGAACGCCAAACTTGCCGCCTTCCTTGGCGACTGCCTTGGTCAGACCGTTAACGCCTGCTTTGGAGCTCGCGTAAGCCGCGGTGCCGAGCAGGCCGCCACCGATCTTGCCCGCAACGGAACTCACGTTGACGATAGTGCCGGCATGGGCCGCCTTAAAGTGCGGGTAGACGGCGTTCATCATGGTAAAGGTACCGTTGAGGTTGATGTCGATGGTGCGGCGCCACTCGGTGTCATCGATCTCGTCGAACTTCTTGGTGCTGATGACGCCAGCGCAGTTGATCAGGATGTTGGTTTGCGGCAGGTCCGTAAAAATCTGCTCGACGGTCTCGCGCGCCTTGGGCGCATCGGCGACATCGAGCTGATAGAACTTGTTGCCCTCGCCAAGCTCGGCCACAGCGGCCTCGCCCTTAGCAGCGTTCCTTGCGATGAGCGCGACATGTCCGCCGCCCGCGACGATGCCCTTGGCGATCTCGAGGCCAATGCCCTGAGTGCCGCCCGTGACAATCGCGGTCTTGCCCGTGAAGTCAAATGCCATGACTCCATCCCCCTTTATGTAAGGTGTCTCCTTGCGGGAAGTTGGAGCATCGCACGTGGCGATTATATGAGTCCCAGTCGTCATGGTGGTGACAACCCCTCGACTAACCGCGGGCATGATAGTTCTTTGAAACGCTTTAGCAATTGAATGATTTTAAGTCTTAATGAGCTCTTAATATTGCCTACTGTATGAGGCCCGCGTATGGGGGTATCATCTTCCACCGAAAATAGTTTCTAGTGTTAGGGGTTTTCGGTGGAAGATACCGATTTCCATGAGCTTGGGCGTCAGCTCTTTACCGAGTTTGGCAGCATGCACCAGCGCGTTTCGCGCTTTGCCGACCAGGCTCTGGGTGGCGAGATGGCCGTCATGCGCGCCCTCATGCGCGCCGGCGGCTCGCTCACGCCGAGCGAACTCGCTGATCGCGCCTGGGTCTCGAGCGCCCGCATCGCCAATATCCTGCGCGCCCTCGAGGCCAAGGGCTGGGTCGAGCGCGAGCACTCAAAGACCGACCGTCGTCGCGTACACGTCACGGTGACCGACAAAGGATTCCAGGTTATCGAAATCAAACGTCGGGAATTCGAGGACCGCACCGCGGCCTTCCTCGAGCAGCTTGGCGAAACAGATACCCAAGAGATGGTGCGCCTTCTTAGACGTGCCAACGAAATTATCGACCGCAATCAAGAAAGGAGAGATGCCGAGTGAGGATTCTCAAGCTCTTTAAAAAACATATCCTGGCACTGTTCGCAGCTATCGTACTTATCGTAATCAGCTGCAACGCCGATCTGGCGCTGCCTACCTATATGAGCGACATCGTCGACGTGGGTGTGCAGCAAGGCGGCATCGCGTCGCCCGTACCCGACACCATCCGCGCCGAATCGCTCGACGACCTCGAACTCTTTATGAGCGCCAAGGACGCCAAGGCTGTGGAGGCCGTGTTTAGCAAGGCTGACAAAAACGACATTCGAACGTACGAGGGCACCGAGGAAGAGCGTGCCGATGGAGGCAAGATTGCCGACATTATGAGCCTGCCCGAGACTGTTGTCCTTTCGCTCAACCAGGGCATCGACGCCAACTCCATGGGCGACATGATGGGCTCGTCCAGCGAGAAAGACGACAACGCTGCCCAGGCCATGCCCACCCCCGAGCAAATGGCAGCGATGACGCCCGAGCAGCTCGCCGAGATGCAGCAGAAGGCCGCGGCGGCGCAGAACATGCAAAAGCAGATTGATGCCGACGGCGGTAAGATCACTATGAAGAGCCTGCGCCTGGGTGTCGAGGGCGGTCTGGTAGACCAAAGCAAGCTCGTCGAGGGCGCCAACCAAATGGCGGACAAAATGGGCTCCATGTCGGGCTCCATCGTCACCCAGCGCGCCGTGAGCTATGTACAGGACGAGTACAAGGCGCAGGGCATCGACCCCGCCGACGTGCAGAACGCCTACCTGAGCCGCATGGCGACCACGATGTTTGGACTGTGCCTCGTGTCGCTCGTCGCCACCATCCTGACCGGTGCCGTGGCTTCGCGCACCGCCTGCTCCATCGCCCGCGACCTGCGCCGCGAGACCTTCAACAAGGTTATGCACTTCTCGCCGGCCGAGGTGGGCAAGTTTAGCCAGGCCTCGCTCATCACCCGCTGCACCAACGACATTCAGCAGATCCAGATGGCCGCAACTCTGTTTATCCGCATGTGTCTGATGGCCCCCGTCATGGGCATCGTCGCCGTCATGCGCGTCCTGGCCAACCATACCGGCCTGGAGTGGACCATCGCCGTTGCCATCATCGCGGTCTCGACCGTCGTCGGCGTGCTTATGGGCCTCACCATGCCCAAGTTCAAAAAGATGCAAAGCTTTGTTGACCGCGTGAACCTTACCGCCCGCGAGCTGCTCGACGGCCTTATGCCCATCCGCTCGTTCAACCGCGAGGAGCATGAGCTCGAGCGTTTCGACAAGGCATCACTCGACCTGATGACCACGCAGCTCTACACCAACCGCGCCATGAGCTTTATGATGCCGCTCATGATGCTCGTCATGAACTGCATCACCGTGCTTATCGTCTGGTTTGGCGCGCAGGGCGTGTCCGACGGCGTGATGCAGGTCGGCAACATGATGGCGTTCATCTCCTACACTATGCAGATCGTCATGGCGTTTATGATCCTCACCATGGTTTCGGTCATCCTGCCCCGTGCCGAGGTCGCAGCCGAGCGCGTAGATGAGGTCATCACCTGCCCCACGAGCATCAACGACCCCGCCTCGCCCAAACTGCCCACGGCCAGCGCGCCGCGCGGTGAGCTCACCTTCCGCGACGTGAGCTTCCAGTATCCCGATGCCCGCGCCGACGTCATCAGCGGCGTAAACTTCACCACGCACGCCGGTCAGATGCTCGGCATCATTGGCTCCACGGGCTCGGGCAAGTCCACGCTTGTGCAGCTCATCCCGCGCCTGTACGACGTCACGGGCGGCAGCATTTCGCTCGACGGCATCGACGTGCGCGACATGACCCTTTCCGAGCTGCGCCGCCGCATTGGTTACATCCCGCAGCAGGGTCGCCTGTTCTCGGGCACCGTCGAGAGCAACCTCAAGTTTGCTGGCGACATGGTGAGCGACGAGGATATGCGCCAAGCGGCACGCGTCGCCCAGGCCGAGGACTTTATCGCCGAGCGCGAGGGCGGCTACGACTCCCCCATCAGCCAGGGAGGCTCCAATGTCTCGGGCGGTCAGCGCCAGCGCTTGGCCATCGCCCGCGCCTTGGCAAAAAAGCCCGAGGTTGTGGTGTTCGATGACTCGTTTAGCGCCCTCGACTACAAGACTGACGCGCGCCTGCGCGAGGAGCTGGCCAAAAACGTTACCGACGCCGCACTCGTGGTCGTGGCCCAGCGCATCGCGACCATCATGCACGCCGACCAGATTATCGTGCTCGACGACGGCCACGTGGTGGGCACCGGCACGCATGAGAAGCTGCTGCGCAGCTGCCCGGCGTACCTGGAGATCGCACAGTCGCAGCTTTCCGCCGAGGAGCTGGGGCTTACCCAAGAAGAAATTGCAGCCGTCATGGAAGGAGGCGAGCGCTAATGGCAGACGAGACAAAGACTCAGGTTCCCAAGCCCACCCGCCAGCGCGGTCCCATGGGCCGCATGGGCGGCATGCGTCGCGGCGAAAAGGCCAAGGACTTTAAGGGCACCATGAGGCAGCTGCTCGGCTATATCGGCCAGCACAAGATTGCCGTGTTTGCCGCCGTCGCCTTTGCCGTGTGCTCGGTCATCTTTAACATTGTGGGACCCAAGGTGCTCGGCCAGGTTACGACCAAGCTGTTCGAAGGCCTGGTCGCCAAGGTCAACGGCACCGGCGACGTTGACTTTGACTGGATCGCCAAGACGCTCGGCTTTTTGCTCTGCCTGTATCTGGCGAGCTCTGTCTGCAGCCTGGTCCAGGGCTGGCTCATGACCGGCGTCACGCAAAAGATCTGCTACCGCATGCGCAAGGAAATCGCCGCCAAGATTGCCGTCGTGCCGATGAGTTACTTCAACGGCCACAGCAAGGGAGACGTACTCAGCCGCATCACCAACGACGTCGATACGCTGGGTCAGTCGCTCAACCAGAGCGTGACGCAGCTTATCACGTCGGTCACGCAGATTATCGGCGTGCTCATCATGATGCTCTCGATCAGCCTGCCGCTCACCGGCGTCACCGTGCTCACGCTACCGGCAGCCGCAATTATCTTGATGGTGATGATTCACTTCTCGCAGCCGTACTTCCGCGAGCAGCAGCAGGTCCTGGGCACCGTCAACGGCATCATCGAGGAGGACTTTGCCGGCCAGAACGTCATTCAAGTGTTCGACCGCGCCGAGGCCTCAATCGAGGAGTTCGACCGTCAAAACGACCGCCTCTTTATTAGTGGCTGGCGCTCGCAGTTCCTGTCGGGCCTGATGATGCCGCTTATGAGCTTGGTGGGCAACATGGGCTACGTGGGCGTCGTCGTGGTGGGCGCGCAGCTCGCGCTGACCGGCAATGCCACGCCCGGCGACATCCAGAGCTTTATCCAGTACGTTCGCAACTTTACGCAGCCCGTGCAGCAACTGGGCAACGTGAGCAACACGATGCAGTCGATGGCAGCCGCCACCGAGCGCGTCTTTGAGTTCCTGGCCGCGCCCGAGGAGGAGCAGAAAGCCGACGCGCAGATTCCCGAAAAGCGCCCCGGCCATGTGGAGTTTGATCACGTCAAGTTTGGCTATACGCCCGACAAGACCATCATCCACGACTTTAGCTGCGAGGCGCAGCCCGGCCAAACCATTGCCATCGTCGGCCCCACCGGCGCCGGCAAGACCACGCTCATTAAGCTGCTGCAGCGCTTTTACGACGTGGACGGCGGTTCGCTGCGCGTCGAGGGCGTCGACGTGCGCGACTGGGACCGCGCGGCGCTGCGCGGCGAGTTTGCCATGGTGTTGCAGGACACCTGGCTGTTTAACGGCACCATCCGCGAAAACATCCGCTACGGACGCCCCGATGCGACCGACGCCGAGGTCGAGGCCGCCGCACGCGCCGCACGCTGCGACCACTTTATCCATACGCTCGCCGGTGGCTACGACTTTATGATCAACGAGGAGGGCACTAACCTGTCGCAGGGTCAGCGCCAGCTCGTGACCATCGCCCGCGCCATTTTGGCCGACCGTCCGGCGCTGATTCTGGACGAGGCGACCTCCAACGTCGATACCCGCACCGAGGAGCTCATCCAGCGCGCCATGGATGCGCTGATGCAGGGCCGTACCAGCTTTGTCATCGCACACCGCCTGTCCACGATCCGAAACGCCGACGTGATCTTGGTGATTCGCGACGGCGACATCGTCGAGAAGGGCACGCACGACGAGTTGCTCGCCCAAGGCGGTTTCTACGCCGACCTGTACAACTCGCAGTTCGACGAGGCGGCGTAAATTCTGTCGCAAGGAACGAATAACGCCCGAGAACGGGGACGCAGGACAATCTGCGTCCCCGTTTTTTGCTCTGCGGCCCTCGAATTAGCTCTCTTGGGGCCCGATTGACAGCCCCTTCCGGACCCTGTGGCCAAAAAAGGTCAAATATGAGTACTGTTACATTTTTAGTAGCAGCCAAAACCGCCTCAAATGCCGCTCCCACGGCTTACACGCGTCCCTAAATTGATCAAACAGCACCATAGCGGACTTATATGTGTTTGCGTTAATGAACATATTTTGCTGTTATGTCTATTATTTTGCGAAGGCAATATGATACTAAGATAGCAACCGTACTCATATTTGGCATTTTTTGCCCACAGGGTATTTCCTAGGGAACCGACAACAGCCTTAGGGTCCCGCGCGGCGCCGCTCCCTCCCGGTATCCGCCGACGTTCCCCCATATAAAACCTGCCAAAATAAACCTGTCCCTTTTTGGTAGGTTTCAGGGTGACAAGGGCTTGCACTTTAGCGTGCGACAGCGGATAATGCCGAGCATTCGACAATACGCTTATTGCTCTTTCTATAGATTGAGGAGACCCCTATGGCCATGGAATTCAAACGCAGGCTGCCGATCCCCATGGAGATCCGCGAGGAAATGCCACTTTCTGCCGAGCTTACCGCCAAAAAGCAGGCATTTGACGCCGAGGTCGCCAAAGTCTTTACCGGCGAGGACGCACGTAAGGTGCTCATCATCGGCCCGTGCTCTGCCGACCGCGAGGATTCGGTGCTCGAGTATATGAACCGACTGGCCAAGACCGCCGAAGAGGTCAAGGACAAGCTCATCATCATTCCGCGCGTCTACACCAATAAGCCGCGCACCAAGGGCACCGGCTACAAGGGTCTTCTGCACAACCCCAACCCCGAGGCTCCCGACGACCTGCTCGAGGGCGTCAAGGCCATCCGCCACATGCACCTGCGCGTCATCGAGGAGACCGGCTTCTTTACCGCCGATGAGATGCTCTACCCGTCCAACTACCAATACCTCGTCGACCTGCTGAGCTATGTTGCCGTGGGCGCACGCTCGGTCGAGAACCAGGAGCATCGCCTGGTGTCGAGCGGCATTTCGGTACCCGTCGGCATGAAGAATCCCACTGCCGGCTCTACCACCGTTATGCTCAACTCCATTTACGCCGCGCAGGCGCACCAGAGCTTCATCTTCCGCAACTGGGAAGTCGAGTGCGACGGCAACCCGCTCGCACACGCCGTTATGCGTGGCTACATCGGTCTCGATGGGCGCACCTACCCCAACTACCACTACGAACACCTGGAACGCCTGGCCGAACGCTATACCGAGCATGCCGGCTATGCCAATCCGGCAGCGGTCATCGACTGCAACCACGACAACTCGGGCAAGCGTCCGCTGGAGCAGTATCGCATTTGCAAGGAGGTGCTCGACAGCTGCCGCCGCAACGAGTCCATCTCCAAGCTGGTCAAGGGCTTTATGATCGAGTCCTACCTGGAGGACGGCAACCAGCCGGTCGACGGCGGTGTCTTTGGCAAGTCGATCACCGACCCGTGCCTGGGCTGGGAAAAGACCGACTACCTCATCCACGAGATCGCGGAACGTATTTAGAGTTACGGCGTTTTACCAAACGCCGTAACGGGCCGACGCTGCGCGGGCCGCATTTGGACAAACTGACGTTCAACTTCAAGGGCGCGACCAGAAGGTCAGCGCCCTTTCGTTTCACGTCACCTTGCCTCAAATGCGACCCGCTCGCTGTCCGTCCTCTGCCTGCGGCGTTGTCTTGCTCCGGATGCGGCAGTTAGGGACGTTCCTTTTCTAGTCATTGGGGACGTTCTTGTTTGACTAGTCGTTTAAGAACGTCCCCAACAACTACCCGGGGGAGTTGCCTTACCTCGTGGCGGTCTTCTAGCAGAAAACCAAGTGAGTAGGCTTTTTGCAGGAGGCCAAGCACGCCCCAAAACGCCACAGCTCTGACCTGCAGTTTTATAGATCATTTGTCGCGATGTGCTCGGCAGGTTCAAAAAAGTCTACTCACTTGTATCTGAGACGCACCAGATTGGCAAAAACTGCCGCGGAGGAAGGGTTACGCGGTTTTACCAAACCGCGTAACGGCTCGACGCTGCAAACGCCCCTAAGCGGCAATCTGACGTTCAATCGTCGGTCGCGTACCGAAGTACGCTTCCCTCCTCTTTCACGTCACCTTGCTCGCTTAGGGGCGTTTTCGCTGACCTATGCTCAACCTACGATAATTCCAAGCTGAACGAGTTACTCGCTGTAGCGGGTGGCGATGGCAGCTTGCACCATGCCGGCGCTCATGAGGTAGGTCACCAGGAAGTAGCCACCGTAGGCTGCCAGGAAGATCGCGCAGGTGAGGCCCACGGTGCCGCCGATGCTCATATTTCCGAAAATGCTCACCAACTCGATAATCACCTTAAGTGCCACAAAGGAGTGCGCCAGGCCCACTGCCAGCGGGAACAGGGAGAATACCGCTTGCTGCGCCATCACCGAATGGCGAATCTGGCGGTCGTCGCAGCCGATCTGTGCCAGCACACGATAGCTGCGGCTGCCGTCGGCCACGTTGGAGAGTTGCTGAATCGACAGAATCGCCGCGCATGCAACGACCAATACAAAGCCGATGTAGATGGCTAGGTAGCTAATAAGACCGTTCATTTGCGCTGCTTGCGTGTACATCTCGGAGCGTATGATGAAGGTTCCCCACGACCCCGGCTCCTTGCCGTCAACGAGCAGATTGTCGAGCACAGTGTATTTAATACTCTCGTCTGCCTCGGTCGTATCCATCCCCTGTTTGTAGTTAACGAGCAGGCTACTGGAATACGGCTGCAGATTAAGTTGGGACAGCAGCTCGTCGGCAACGACGACGGTACCCGGATTACTGCCCATCGCCGAGTTGGCGATGGCCGCCGTATCTTCGTCCGACTTATCGGTTGCGGGCTTGAGCGTATGCCCGCCCAAGGTAAGGGCATGGCCGCCAGCCATATACTTGGTGTACAGGTCGACCAGCTCGCCGCCCATATCACACGTGAGCAGATACTGGTCGTGACCGATATGCACCGGCTCCTCGCCCATCATCTGGCGCAGTTTGTTGTACTGGCTCGCCGGCGTCACAAACAGACCCATCGCATCGGCATTGCTACCCCCGAACGCCTTGGGAAGCTTTTCGCCCATGATCTTGCACATCTCACTTGGGGTCACCGAAGGATCCGAACCGCCAAACGGGTAACTCAGATACGAATCGATCTGCACATGCTCACCGGCAACATCGGCGATATTGACCTTCTTGCCGGTCTCGTCGTTGTTGTCCGCCGACTTGCCCTTAATACCGTCTGCAACGTTATCGTGATCGATACGATCGCCGTGCCATGCGGAGTACAAATCGACCGTACTATCGGCCAGCACCATGCGATCGGCCTCAGACGGATTGAAAGACTCTTTGTAGAAGTCGAGCGTATCGGGCGTGTAATAGACATACGTCTGCGACATGTCGGCCGGATTATAGCGCTCCAGATTCTCGTTCATCACATTGGCAATCGACATACCGCACGTCACCGAGGTGATGGCCAAAAACAGGAGCATCGCGATGACACCCATCGAAAAGCACACCGTGTTGACCTTGGCCGCAAGCTGGCGCACGGTAAACATGTTGAGGCCGCGCCAATACACGCCACGCAGGCTCTGCAGCAGCTTGATGAGCATGCCCGAGAGTCCCCAGAACAGGGCAAAGGTGCCCACGGTAACCATAGCGGTCGTAATACCAAACTGGTTCATGGCCTCTTGCAGCTTGCTGTCCGTCGCGGTTAGCGGGAACCCATCACGTAGCAGACGGTAATAGGCCACGCCCACAAGCACCACGCCCACGGCAAAGATGGCAATCGCAATCCAGGGGTTGCGTGTCTTGATGCTCTCGTTGCGACGCTCGGCACCCATAAGCTCGATGAGTTTGGTACGACGCACGGCGCGAAGGTTCAGCAGTAGCGTGAGCACAAACATTACGAGCATGCAAGCAAGGGTCAGGTTGAACGCATGCACCGAGAAAAAGAAGTGGAAATTGGCGATCTGTGTCTTAAAGAGCGAGGCCGTAAAGAACGTCATGAGCTGGGAGAGTCCCACACCCAGCACAATGCCGGCGACAAAGGCCACGACCGAAACGATCACCGTCTCGAGCGCCATGATCGTGGCGACGCGCCCGCGCCCCATGCCGAGCACCTGGTACAGGCCAAACTCCTTCTTGCGGCGTTTCATGATGAAGTTATTGGCATACACCATCAAAAAGGCCATGACACCGGCCAAAAAGTACGTCAGGTCGCCGAGCATGCTGCCCATAACCTGTGCCAAGCCCTTTTCATCGATGCCGGCGATGTCGACCTGCATCGAGATGGTGTTAAAGGCATAGAAGACCGTGACGCCCAGGGTGAGCGTCAAAAGGTAGACGAGGTAGTCGCGGCCGGCGCGGCGGACGTTGCCCCAAGCGAGTTTACAGAGCATCGGAGCCCTCACCGCCCATCATGGCAACGACCTCCATAATGCGGTCGAAGAACTCTCGGCGGTCGGTATCGCCGCGGCGCAGCTCGGTGAAAATCTTGCCGTCGCGAATGAACAGCACACGGCTCGTGTAGCTGGCGGCAAAGCTGTCGTGCGTGACCATGAGCACGGTCGCGCGCAAGCGGCGATTGAGGGCCTCCAGGCTCTCGAGCAGCAGACGAGCGCTTTTAGAATCGAGGGCGCCGGTGGGCTCGTCGGCCATGATCATGGTGGGGTCGGTAACGAGCGCGCGAGCCGCGGCAACGCGCTGCTGCTGACCGCCGGACATCTGGTAGGGATACTTGTCGAGCACCTGGCTGATGGACAGGCGCGCTGCCACATCCTGCACGCGAGTCGAGATCTCTGCCGAGTTTGTGCGGGCGATGGTGAGCGGCAGGGCGATGTTCTCGCGTGCCGTGAGCGTATCGAGCAGGTTGGAGTCCTGGAAGATAAAGCCGAGCTCCTCGCGGCGGAACTGCGAAAGCTTAGCCTGTTTCATGCGCGTCACGTCCTGCCCATTGATGCGGATCGTGCCACTTGTGGCGCTATCGATGGTCGAGACGCAGTTGAGCAACGTCGACTTACCCGAGCCCGAAGCGCCCATGATGCCAACAAATTCGCCGCGGTTGACGGTAAAGCTGACGTCGTTGAGCGCGCGGGTCACGTTGCCCAGCGCTCCATATACCTTTTCGAGATGCGCGACCTCCAGTACCGGGGTCGCCATGTGCGTGGTTTGCATACCGAGTCCTTTCTTGCAATTAGTCTACGGCATCTATAGTCGCAAGAAGACGAGTCAGCTACCATCGATATGGCTTACGCTTGCCTTACCGTTGTGTAAGGTACGGGTAGCTACCCTGTCACGTGTTGATGTTGAGAGAGGACTCCTGTTGAAGACTGTTCATGTTGCCGCTGGGATCATTCGCAAGGATGGATCTGACGAGCTGCTTGCCGTGCAGCGCGGCTACGGCGACATGCAGGGACTTTGGGAGTTCCCCGGCGGCAAGCTCATGCGCGGCGAGACGCCCGAAGACGCCGTGCGCCGCGAGCTCATGGAAGAGCTGCAGGTAAAAGTCACCAACCTGCGCGATTTCTACACCGTTGAGTACGACTACCCCGGTTTTCATCTCTCCATGGAGTGCTACTACTGCTCGCTTGCCGATGAATCCGATGAACCCCAGAAGCATGACCGCCAGCTCGATATCCGCTGGATTCCGCGCACCTCGCTTGCCACCGTTGAGTGGATGCCCGCCGACAAAGGGCTCATTGATGCCCTGATTGAGTTGAAGGAAGATCGGCTTGAGGCCAACGGCGTTGCCAACGACGCCGAGGCCACCGCGACCGACGAGCCCGCCACCAAGCCCAAGCGCGCACCTAAGCGCCGTAGCAAAAAGCGCCCCAAACCAGGTCTGCTCGACGGCATCGACACCTCGGACCTTTCCGCCGACGAGCGTGAACTCGTGCGCCGTCGCGCCGCTATAAAAAAGTCCATGAAGGGCAACAAGCGTGCAAACACCAAGCCCGAGCTGCTCGTTCGCCAGCGCTTGCGCGCAGCGGGCCTTACGGGTTATCGCTTGGAATGGAAGGTTCCTGGCAAGCCCGACATCGCCTTTCCCGGCCGCAAGATCGCTATCTTCGTCAACGGCTGCTTTTGGCACCGCTGCCCCAAGTGCAACCCTAGCCAGCCCAAGCGCAACGTTGAGTTTTGGGAGGCAAAGTTCCGTCGCAACGTCGAGCGCGACCGCGCTGCCGTGGCAGCACTCACTCAAATGGGCTGGACACCCATAACCATCTGGGAATGCGAGCTCAAAAAAGACCGCATCGACGCCACGATGGAAAAGGTCATCGAGCAGGTGCGCGCCGCAGAGCCGCAGCGCTAGGAACGAGCCATCCACACGCCCCACACAGGCGAGCCACATCCGCGCCACAAACCTTAGAAAGCCCTTAAGCCCCCAACCTTTCAAGAGTGTTACTCGATACCTCTGACCTGCAGTTTCATCGTAACACCAAACCAGGTTAAGCCTTTCTTTAGCGCTTCTTTGCAGCAGCCGCGGCATAATACTGCCAACGCACGGGACCTAGCAGCACACCCCGTGCGCAACCTTTTGGTGGACATCGAGGAGGCCGCATAAGCATGCATTCTTCCAATGACGCAACACAGCAGCCATCCCTAAAACATGCAAACCTTTTCTCCTTCCCCCCGACACAGAGAAACGGCCTCCTCGACTCCCCCACCACAAAAACCAAACGCTCTGCAGACCAACACCTCAACCTGCAGACATCCTTCGAAAAACTCCAAGCCTCACTAGACCAGGCATTCCCCAACCAAGCCCGGGCATACTAATCCCCCATCAGCAAAGAAGCCCTGACGCCCCACCCATTTCCGCCCCAACGCCACAAGGGCGATCGAGCAGGACGGCTTGGGCGGGTCCCCGTACTTAGTTTCCAAAATCATTCCGCAGCGCGAAGGCCCCCGTTGCCAACGCTTCGTAGAAGCGAGGCAACGGGGGCCTTCATGCGCGAGGACGTTTTGGAAACTAAGTACGGGGACCCGCCCAAGCCGTCCGGTGGGATCAGAGTACCCTTGCTGTTACTCTGCTTTGCCCACAGAGTTGAGGTTGGTCATGCGGATCTTAACCAGCTCGGTGATCTCACGCATGCCCTCCTTGGCCGGCTTCTTGGGGTCGAAGCAGGCGGGGTTCTCGGCCATGTAGGCCATGAAGCCCTTGGTGTAGGCCTGACGCAGCTCGGTGGCGTAGTTAACCTTGCAGATGCCGTTCTTCACAGCCTCGGCAACCTGCTCATCGGGCACACCGGAGGTGCCGTGCAGGACCAGCGGCACGTCGACGGCGTCGCGGATGGCCTTGACCACGGACTGCTCGATGTGCGGATCGCTCGTGTACACACCGTGGCTGGTGCCAACGCCAATAGCGAGGGAGGTGCAGCCGGTGCGCTCAACGAACTCCTTGGCCTCGGCCGGATCGGTGTAGGGGCTCTCGCCCTCAACCGCGGGACCGTCGTCCTCCTTGCCGCCAACCTTACCGAGCTCGGCCTCGACGGGCACGCCCATAGCGCGGCCAGCGTCGGCGACGGACTTGGTCAGGGCGATGTTGTCCTCGAAGGACTCGTGCGAGCCGTCGATCATGACAGAGGTGTAGCCCGTGCGGAAAGCCTGCATGCAGCGGTCGTAGCCATCGCCGTGATCGAGGTGCAGAGCGACGGGCACGGAAGCGCGTTCGGCAGCAGCCTTGACCATGCCGTAGAAGTAGTCCAGACCAGCGGTCTTGATGGTGCCCGGGGTGGTCTGCATGATGACGGGGGACTTGGTCTCCTCGGCAGCGGCCAGAACGGCCATAACAAACTCGAGGTTCTCGACGTTGAACGCGCCGACGGCGTAGTGGCCGGCCTGAGCGTCCTTGAGCATCTTTTCGGTGGTAACAAGTGCCATGAGCGTTTGCTCCTCTCCCTCGCCCGCATCTGGACATCGGGCGTAGTTGTTCACAAGGCGTTTTACCTTGCGTTTTACTGCGCTCATTGTATGAAATTCAGCGGCTTTGCACGTGCGAGATATTGAGCCCATGCAGGTCAATACCGTCGTTTTTGAAAAGTAAACGGAAGGAATTGGAGCCGAGTGGGCGTGTTCGATATTGAATTTTGGGCGTTGAGCGTCTTTCTTTTATAGAAAAGATAAGTAATCGAAAGGTATTTTCTTACTCAAAAAGAAAATGAACGAAAATAGAGTCAACACAATTCCTGCAAATTTAGCCGAGAATGGAGCAGACATGACCCAAGCTACCAACCGTGCTTTTGCCGACGAACGCCGCGCCGCCATCATGGAAATGCTCGAGCATAATGCCTCGGTGCAGGTAGCAGAAATCGCCCAGACCTTTGGCGTGTCCTCCGTCACCGCCCGCGCCGACCTGGACGCGCTCGCCGAAGCAGGCAAGCTGCGCCGCACACATGGTGGTGCCGTTTCGCTTCACAAGCGCCTGACCGTCTCCACGCAGGATCGCCGCATCAATGTCAACGTCGCCGCCAAGCAGGCCATCGCGCAAAGCGCCATCGAGCTCGTCAATGACGGCGACACGCTGCTCGTCGACTCGGGCACCACGGCGCTCGAGTTCGTCCGACTCCTTGATCAGCGCGACGGCATCACCGTTATCACGGCCGACATTACCATCGCCGATTATATTGACGAGAGCATGCCCTCGGTCGATGTCGTCATGCTGGGCGGGACACTGCGCAAAGGTCATCGCTATCTGTACGGCCCACTTACCATGCAGGCTCTCCAAATGGTCCACGCCGATCTTGCCGTCATGTGCCCTGGCGCTTTTGTTCCCGGCTGCGGCTTTACGACCGACTTTCCCCAGATGGCCGAGACCAAAACAGCTATGATCGCCGGAGCCCATCAAAGCGTCGCCCTCATGGACGCTAGCAAGGTTAACGGACGCGGCATGTACCGCTTTGCCGAACTGACTGATGTCGACACCATCGTGATGGACCGTGACCCCGATGGCGCCGTCGCCACCTCAATCGCCGAGACCGCCGACGACGCCCGCCCAAATCTCGTCATCGCCGGCGCTTAAACAAAAACCACCACAAAGGTGCCTGTCCCCTTTGTGGTGGTTGTGATGGTTGAGCGTCAAAAGTGAACGTGTCGCTACTTGGACAGCTCGTCGGCGAGGGCCTCGATCTGAGCGCGCGAGGCGTCGTTGAGCGAGCCCAGCACGGTCACCTTGTTCTGCGTCAGGGTGATGTCCTTCATACCCTCGAGCTCCTTGGTCATAATCTTGGCCGCTGCAGGCGCCCAGGAACCGGACTCGACAAGCGCCACCGTACGGTTCTGATAGGCGTGCTCGGCAAGCGTGTGGATAAAGGTGCTCATGAACGGGAAGATCTCGCCCTGATAGGTGATGGAGGCGAGCACCAGACGGTCATAGCGGAACGCATCCTCAACGGCCTCGGCCATGTCGTCGCGAGCCAGGTCAAAGACGGAGACCTTCTGGCCGCGAGCCTCAAGCGCAGATGCGAGCTCCTCGACGGCAGCCTTCAGATGGCCATACACGCTCGCATAGGCGATCGTGATGCCCTCGTCCTCGGGCTGATAGCTCGACCAGGTGTTATAGGTGTCGAGGTAGTAGCCCAGGTTCTCGGTCAGCACGGGGCCGTGGAGCGGACAGATGATCTGAATGTCCAGGTCGGCGGCCTTCTTGAGAACGGCCTGCACGAACTTGCCGAACTTACCGACGATGCCAAAGTAGTAGCGGCGAGCCTCGCAAGCCCAGCCCTCGGGATCCTCGATGTCGTTGGCGCCAAACTTGCCAAAGCCGTCGGCACTAAAAAGCACCTTGTCGGTGGACTCGTAGGAGAAGAGCACCTCGGGCCAGTGAACGTTGGGGGCGCCGATAAAGGTCAGGCTGTGGCCGCCCAGGTCGAGAACGTCGCCCTCTTTGACGACCATCTTGCGCTCGGGGAAGTCAGTGCCAAAGTAGTTGACCATCATGCGGAAAGCACCCATGCTGGCAACAATCTGCGCCTGGGGATAGCGCTCCATAAAGGCGGCTATACCGGCGGAGTGATCGGGCTCCATGTGATGGATAACCAGGTAGTCGGGCGTACGTCCATCGAGCGCAACCTCGAGGTTGTCGAGCCACTCGTCGACAAAACCACCGTCGACCGAATCGGCGACGGCGATTTTATCGCCCAAGATAACATAGCTGTTGTATGCCATACCGTTCTCGGACACGTCGTACTGGCCCTCGAACAGGTCAATGTCGTGATCGTCGACACCGATGTAGCGGATATCCTTGGTGATCTCCATCAGGCAAAGCCTCCTAGATAGACAAAAGAACCCGTCTATCATAACACTCGGCAGTATCCCAACTGTTATCTGCCAGCATCCATACCGATTGTTATTGAAATACGATAAATCGCCGTTTACCTGCGCAAACTATGAGTGTGGTATCGCCGTGCTATGCCGAATAATGAGCTGGCCGGGAATACGAATGGCAACGGTTTTGCCCGCCGTACCCGCCTCGGGAACCGCATGCTCAAACACCTCGCGTCCGCGCTGATGTAGATCGAATCGCACGGTCGTGAGCTCGTTGTGTGCTACAAAATCATCGAGCGAATCATCGACGCCCACCACGCTCACGTCCTCGGGCACGCGCAGGCCGCTATCACGCAGCGCGGCAATCGCGCCATTTGCCATCTGATCGTTTGCCGCGTAAATCGCCGTCATGGTGCGATCGTGCTCGGCCAGGTACCTGCCGGCCTCGTAGCCGCTGTTGGCAGACCAGTCGCCCTCGAGCGGCACCGCCGGCTCGATGTGTTTACGCTCGAGCGCATCCTGCCAACCGGCGCGACGAAATTGTTCGTCGACCGAGAACGACGGGCCGCCAATATAGCGAATTTGCTCGTGCCCCAGCTCAAACAGATGATCCATAAGCAATAGCGAGCAGCCGTAATGGTCGGAATCGACCGTGGTCACCCGCGGGTGCGCATACATGGTAACGATGACCGTGCCAATGCCCGGCAGTGGATCAAACGTCTCAAAATCGGGCGCCATGCGACTCATGCCGATGATGATGCCGTCCACCGGCAGTGCGGCCATACGACGCGTGGCCTCGGCAAGCGAAAACTCCTCGGTCTTGGACATCTCGACCAGCGTGATGGCGCAATTATGCTCGCGAGCAGCGCTGGCGATGCCGTCGATCATTGAGAGGTTGCCAAACTTGGTGACATCGTTGATGCATAGGCCGACCGAATGGTAACGGCCGTCGCGCAGCGAGCGACCGGCATAACTCGGACGAAAGCCGAGCTCTTGCATCGCGGCCTGCACGCGCTGGCGCGTCTGTTCGTTAACGTTGGGCAAGCCGTTGGCGACGCGCGAAACCGTCTGCTGCGAAACGCCAGCAGCGCGGGCGACGTCGGCCATGGAGACCGGACGCGTACCTGTATCGTTGGACGGGCGCCTTGCCACAGGATCACCTTCACCCTTGCGAGATCTGAATAGCGTGAATGCCGACCCGGGCAGAAATACATCCCGCGCCGAGGCCCGCTATCGTCGGACGCATGTTAACGTACTCTACTTTTTCTATCTGCATCTCTTCTGCTTTATAAGTCCATACGGCAGTACCGTTCACGGCTGTATTTCTACCGATTACCAGATTCTCAAAAAGTGACAAGCGATGTGTTATGAGTACGTTAACATAGCCCATAACGTGCGGTATCGTGAATACTTGGTTCATGCCGCTTTAAGTTGTTAACGTACTCATAACGACGCAAAACCCACCCGGGCGCGCCAAGGAAAGGACTCCCATGACCACCCCCGACGAAAAGACATTCGCCACGCTCACCAAGCTGTTCGAGGAGGAGTTTGGCCCCATCGGCGACCGCCAGGTGCTCTACGTGCACGCGCCCGGCCGCTCCGAGATCAGCGGCAACCACACTGACCACGAGGGTGGCCACGTCATCGCCGGCTCGCTCGATGTCGCCGTCGACGGCATCGCCGTGGCAACCGATTCCAACAAGGTTCGCGTAGCCGACGAGGGCTATCCCACGTTTGAGATCACGCTCGATACGCTAGATGTTCAGGAGTCCGAGAAGGGCACCTCCGCAAGCCTCGTCCGCGGCATGGCCCACGAAATCGCTGCTCTTGGCGTTGAGCCCCACGGCTTCGACTTCGCCTTCACCTGCTCCGTCCCCTCGGGCGGCGGCCTTTCCAGCTCTGCCGCCGTCGAGGCCGCGTACGGTCGTGCCATGGAAACCCTCTGGGGCGCACCCACCATCGAGCCCGTCGCGCTCGCCCAGATGAGCCAGCGCACCGAGAACAACTATTACGGCAAGCCCTGTGGTCTGATGGACCAGGCCGCTGTGTGCCTGGGCGGCCTCGCCTACATGGACTTTGAGGACCAGGCTCAGCCTAAAACCCAGAAGCTCGAGCTCAACTTTGAGGATCACGGTTATGCGCTCGTGCTCGTTAAGGTCGGTGCCGACCACGTGGCCGCCACCGACGACTACGCCGCCGTTCCGCGCGAGATGCAGGACGTCGCTGCCGAGTTTGGCAAGGCACGCCTGTGCGAGGTAAACGTGGCGGACTTTGACGCCAAGCTCCCCGAGCTGCGCGCCAAGCTGGGCGACCGCGCCTGCCTGCGCGCCGTTCACTACTGGTACGAAAACGGCCTGGTCGACAAGCGCTGGGCTGCCCTGAACGCCGGCGACATCGATCAGTTCCTGGTCCTGACGCGCGAGTCCGGCGCCAGCTCTGCCATGTACCTACAGAATGTCGTTGCCAAGCTGGGCTCCGAGCAGCCCTCGATGTATGCCCTGGCACTGGCCGAGCACGTGCTCGACGGCCGTGGCGCCGTCCGTATCCACGGTGGCGGCTTTGGTGGCACCATCCAGGCCTTCGTGCCGCTCGACCTGGTCGACACCTTTATCACCAAGATGAACGGCTGGCTGGGCGAGGGCTCTGCCCGCCACTACGCAATTTCTGACAAGGGGGCTTACGCGGCATGGCTGTAATGACTGACGTGCGCGAGGCCGCGCAGAACCTGATCGAGTACGCTATCCACCGATCGATGATCGGCCAGGACGATCGCATCTGGGCGTATAACACCATTCTGGAGTGCATCGGTGCCACGGGCCCCGCGCTCGACATGACCTGGGCGCTGCAGACCGAGAAGCTCTCGCTCTTGCACCCCAATACCCTGCCCGATTTTGACCTGGAGGGCACGCTTGCCGCGCTTTCCGAGGCTGCCGTTGCCAACGGTGCCGCCGAGGACACGGCATCGGGCCGCGACCGCATCGCCATGCGCATCATGGGCGTGCTGATGCCGAGGCCTTCGGTTGTAAACGAGGAATTCAACGGACGTATGGGCGTCAACGAGCCCCGCGCCGCGACCGACTGGTTCTACGGCCTGTGCTGCGACGCCGGCTACGTGCGCCGTGCCGCCATCGCGCGCAACATCAAATGGAGCACCCCCACCAACTGGGGCGACCTCGAGATTACCATCAACCTGTCAAAGCCCGAAAAGGACCCGCGCGATATTGCCGCGGCCGGCGCCGCCAAAAACACGGGCGAGAAGTATCCCGCCTGCCAGCTCTGCATCGAAAACGAGGGCTATCCCGGACGCTCCGCTGCAGCCGACGGCGGCGCCCATCCCGCCCGCCAGAATCTGCGCGTTATCCCCATTAAGCTCGACGGCGAGCGCTGGGGCTTCCAATACAGCCCGTACGCGTACTTTAACGAGCACTGCATTGCCATGAGCTCCGAGCATCGTCCGATGCACGTCGACCGCAAGGGGCTGACCTGCCTGCTCGACTTTGTCGACCTGTTCCCGCACTACTTTATTGGCTCCAACGCCGACCTGCCCATCGTGGGCGGCTCGATTCTGTCGCACGACCACTTCCAGGGCGGCGCGCACGAGTTCCCCATGATGCATGCCGCCGAGGTCTCGCAGTTTAGCGTGCCCGGTTTTGACCAGGTCAGCGGTACCGTGCTGCAGTGGCCGCTCTCGGTGCTGCGCCTGCGCTCGCATGACCGCGCTCAGCTGCTCGACGCTGCCGAGAAGATTATCCTCGCCTGGCGCGAGTGGACCGATGAGTCTGTGGGCGTCATCGCGTACACAGCCGATGGCGTGGCGCACAACACCGTGACGCCCGTCATCCGCCGCGTCGACTCCCGCGGCAATGCCGGCGGCGAGATCTACGAGGCCTACCTGGCGCTTCGCTGCAACATCACAACCGACGAGCATCCGCTGGGCGTATTCCACCCGCATGCCGAGTACCACCACATCAAGAAAGAGAACATCGGCCTGATCGAGGTCATGGGCCTGGCCATTTTGCCGCCGCGCTTGGTTCCCGAGCTCGGGGCTGTCCGCGAGCACCTGCTGGCGGCCAAGGTCGATGCCAGCTACGACCTTGCTAGCGCGCTCGAGGGCGATGATCTATGCCGCAACCACGCCGCATGGGCCGAAGACGTTTTTGCCCGCCGCGCCGACGAGCTTACGGCAGACAGCGCCATCGATATCCTGCACGAGGAGGTCGGCGTGGTGTTTGGCCACGTGCTCGACAACGCCGGCGTCTTTAAGTGGGACGAAGCCGGCCGCGCCGCCCAGCAGCGCTTTATCGACTCGCTGTAGCACGCGAGCTCGAACGCACGCACTTAACAAATAGCGCCTACACGACCGCGGCGCCCGCCGGCAACATCGCCGGCGGGCGCCGTTTTCTGATGCAAGGGTAACTAATTTGCACCAAAACAAGGAGTGTCCCAAACTGCCGGCAGAAAAAGAACGTCCCCAGATGCCGACCTAAACCCACACATTATTCGATGGAAAAACGTGGTTGCCTCCCACATTATTCGATGGAAAAACGTGGTTCATTCCCACATTTTTCGATGGAAAGACCAACACGGTCTTATACTAACCATGATCGTTAGGAGGCAGTATGCAGCGACAGCTAATGGACGAACTCATCGCTTGGAAATCTAGGGCAAACCGCAAGCCCCTCCTGCTTAAGGGGGCCCGCCAGACGGGAAAAACCTGGCTTCTCAACGAATTCGCAGGCCAGCAGTATCAAAACGTCATCCGTTTTGACTTTATGCTCGAACCGGGCGCACGCTCGCTGTTCGACGGAAGCCTTGACCCCAAACGCATCATCTCCCAGATAGAGCTCCTGCGCGGCCAGACCATAACGCCGACAGACACACTCATCATCTTCGACGAAATCCAAGAGGCACCGCGTGGCATCACCTCGCTCAAATACTTCAACGAGCTGGCGCCGGAATACCATATCATGGCAGCCGGCTCCTATATGGGGCTCGCGCTCCGACGCGAAAACGAGTCGTTCCCCGTCGGCAAGATCGACCAGCTCACCATGCGCCCCATGGGGTTTGTCGAGTTCGTTCGTGCCGTCGATGGCGATCCGCTCGCAGATGCCATCCTTGCCGCAGACATGGACCTGCTGGCGAATGTTTCCGAAAAGCTCGAGCGCCTGCTCAAGGAATACCTCGTTGTCGGTGGCATGCCAGAAGTTGTCTCCGCTTTCGCCGCCTCCCACGATTTCATCGAGGCCCGCAGGCTTCAGCAGCAAATCATCGAAGCTTATGAATCCGATTTTGGCAAGCATGCGCCAGCCCGCATCGTCGAGCGCATGAGGCTGGTTTGGAAATCCCTTCCCGGCCAGCTCGCAAAGGAAAACAAGAAGTTCGTCTACGGCGCGCTTCGTCCCGGGGCGCGCGCACGCGATTTTGAGGAAAGCCTCCAGTGGCTCATGGACTATGGAATCGTTCATAAGGTACCACGTGTTTCCGCCCTAAGAGCACCGCTCACAAGCTACGAGGATCTCTCGGGCTTCAAGCTGTTCTGCATCGACACCGGCATCCTCGGAGCACTCTCCGGCCTCTCGCCAGCCATTGTTCTGAACGGGCCCGCTGTTTTTACGGAGTTCAAAGGCTCGCTGACCGAGCAATACGTCGCACAGGAGCTTTTGCTCCAAGGCAAAACTCCCGCGTATTGGTCATCCTCCTCCGGCAATGCAGAGACTGACTTTGCCATCGACCATGCGGGGACCGTGCTTCCGCTCGAGGTCAAGGCGGCAGAGAACCTCAAAGCAAAGAGCCTGAGGATTGCCTGCGAGAAGTTCAAGCTCGAGCGCTGCGTGAGAACATCGTTAGCGGCATATAGAGACGAGGGCACGCTCGTCAACATTCCGCTCTGGGAGATTGGGCAAATCGACAAGCTGGCATAGGCGCTGTGGAGGGGGTGTCCCGTAAGGAGTGTCCCAAACTGCCGGCAGAAAAGGAACGTCCCTATCTGCCGCATTCATTTAAGAACGTCCCCAATGACCACGCCGATGTTTTGGCCACGACAGCGAAAGCCCGCCAAAGCGAGCAAGGTGCCTTGAAGCGAGGCGGCATTGACCTTCTGGTCATGCCGCCGAAGCTGAAAGGCAGATTGCCGCTCTGGCGGGCTTGCAGCGTCGGCTGGTTACGCGGTTTGGTAAAACCGCGTAACCCTAAAGCTCCGTTACTTCAACGTTGTTGTAGATCTCGTCCCAGCGGTCCATGACCAGGTGGCCGGTCTTGGGATCCATGGCGTTGAGCTTACCGCAGGTATTGGCGGTCTTGAGCACGGTGACGTCGTCGGCACCAGCAGCAATGGCATGCGCAAAACCGGCGATGGTCGAGTCACCGGAACCCGTCGCGTTCACAGCCGCAATCGCAGGCGTCTTGGCGCGGAACGCGCGGCCCTCATGGAAGCCCACCGAACCGGCAGCTCCCATCGAAACGACAACCCAGGGAATACCGGCAAAGCGGCCATCGGCGGCAAGCGCCTCGCGCAGGGCATCGACATCATCGGTCGTAAAGGACGTACCCAGCAGGCCGTTAATCTCGGTCAGGTTGGGCTTTACGAGCTCAGGCTTAGCGTCGGACTCCAGCGCGGCCTCCAGCGATGCACCCGAAGTGTCGAGCAGCACCTTGGCGCCCGACTCCTCGGCGATCTTGACGAGCTCGGCATAGTAGCCGGCATCGACGCCACGCGGCAGCGAGCCCGAAAGCGTCACAACGTCCGCCTTCGCTGCAAGCTCGGCAAACTTGGCCGTAAAGGCCTCGAGCTCGGCCGGAGCGATCTGCGGGCCGCTCTCCAAAAGCTCGGTCTGATTACCCTCGTGCAGAATATTCAGGCAAATGCGCGTCTCACCGGCGATGGGCACAAAGTCGTTCTTGACGCCGTCGGCATCCATGAGCTCGGCCATATAGGCACCCATGTGGCCGCCGAGCAGACCGGTCGCGAGCACGTCGTCGCCCAGCTGCAGCAGCACGCGGCTCACGTTGAGGCCCTTGCCGCCAGCGGTCTTTTCGGGCGTCACACGGTTAACATCGTCGATGATCAACTTGTCGAGCTGATAGCGCGTATCAATCGACGGGTTCATGGTAACGGTCAGAATCATATTGAACTCCTGTTTCCGGGGCACGACACGCGCGGCCCCAAACATACGATAGCTCGTTAAAGGATCTCGATCTCAAAGCCGCGGGTGACGGTCTCTCCCGGCTTGGCCACCAGGCAGCCACGCTTGTGCTCCAAAATATCGTCCTCGTCGGAGCAGGTGGACAGACCACCCCACGGTTCAACAGCCACAAAGTCGCCCTCGGGCTTGCTCCATACAATCAGGTACGGCATATCGGGGAACGTCAGGCGCACGCCCTTGTCCTCGGTTTTCTTGGTCAACGTAACCACACGGCTCTCGAGCACGTCAAAGATGGTCTCCGCAAAGTCGAAGAGTTCGTGGGTCAGCGGCAGGTCATGGCCAACCATCGGGTTCTTGCTGCGATGCTCAACATCAATCAGGCCCGTCGAGGGAACGGCAGTACAGAGCTCGGCGGCCTCGCGCTGCTCAAAACGGAGCTCGTAGTCGTCGTAGGACTCGCCCTCGTCAAGCGGGCACTTAAAGCCAGGGTGACCGCCCACAAAGAACGGCATGTCCTCGGCGCCCTCATTGGTCACCTCGTACGACACGGCCACCTTCTCCGCATCGATCGTGTAACGAGCAACGATCTTAAACGGATACGGGTACTGCTCGAGCAACTCGGCATGGTCGGCAGAGCTTAAGCTCAGCGCAACCATGTTGTCGCTCTGCTCCTCGAGCTTCCACTCCTGCTTGCGAGCAAAGCCGTGGCGGGCGAGCTTGACCTCGCGGCCGCCCATGGTCATTGCGCGACCGTCACGAAGGCCGCCGCAGATCGGGAAACAAATGGGTGCCTGGCCCGACCACACCGCCGGGTCGCCCTGCCACAGGTACTCACGGCCGTTGGCCGCAATAGAAGTGAACGACCCGCCCGCCGTGCTCAGTGCTACGCGGATAGAACCGTTATCAAGAACAAACTCCATAGGAGCCTTCCCTTTCTTACGACAGCCCGCCAAGTCAATAGGGCTGATAGAAAACCGGCCCGCGCCCCCTCACAGAAACGCGAGCCGTCAATTAAAAAGCTTCAAATCGCCAAGTACAGCCAAGAGCGAAGCACTCAAGCCAAGCAAGCAAACGTGTTATCGGAGCAGCCCGCCGTACCAGAACACTTCGCAACAACAGGGGCGATCTCACAGGTCACTCAAACGTCAGCGAGCGGCGCTCAGGTGCCCCAGGTCGCCGCGAAAGAGGAGCGACGCGTACTTCATGTACGCGAGCGACGGTTTGAGCGGCGAGATGGGGTGCCTGGGCGGCGCGCAGCGTCGACCCGTTACGCGGTTTGGTAAAACCGCGTAACCTCCTTAGTCGTGGTACTCGCCGCGGTCCCACTTCTCGAGGAACTCGTCAAAGAAGTGCGGGTCAGCCTGAGCCTCGGCGTCGGCCTTATTGCAGGCATCGATCTTGGCGATCAGGGCATCGTGCTCGGGAGTCTTCTCGTAGGGCTCCTCCAGGAAGGCAAGCATGATATCGGCCATCAGGAACTCGCCGGTGATCTTGCCGCCAAAGCCCACGATGTTGGCGTTGAGCTCGCGACGGGCATACAGGGCAGAGGTCATGTCGCGGACCAGGGCGCAGCGGGCGCCGGGAACCTTGTTGACGGCGTTGGTGATGCCGATGCCGGTGCCGCACAGGGCCACGCCAAAGTCGGCCTTGCCGCTGGCAACAGCCTCGCCCACGGCCTTGCCATAGATGGGATAGTGCGTACGGGTGTGGCTGTAGGTGCCGCAGTCGAGCACCTTGTAGCCAGCCTGCTCCAGGCGGTCGGCCAGATAGATCTTCTCGTCCGTAACGATATGGTCGCAACCGATTGCGATGGTCTTCTTCATCAGAACGTCCTTTCGTCTGAATTCACAAGTTGAGGTAGAAGTTCGAGTTCTCGGTGGCTCTCGTTAGGCCATCTTGTTGAGCATGTCGACACGGATCTGGTGACGGCCGCCGGCGTACTGGGCACGCAGGAACTCGCGGGCGATCTTCTTGGCGACCTCGGTGCCCACAACGCCCGGGCCCATGGTGACCATGCGCGAGCCGTTGTGCTCGCGGGTCATGTAAGCGGAACGCTCGTCGGAAATGTTGGCGACGACCATGCCCTTGATCTTGACGGCGGCCATATAGGAGCCGACGCCGTACTTATCGAATGCAAAGCCCTGGGAATCCTTGTGCTCCAGCAGGTCCTTGGCAACGGCGGTCGCGGAATCGACAAAGTCCGCGGCAGGGGTCTCGGAATAGTCGACGACCTCGTGACCGTCGGCGACGAGCATCTCCTTGATGGACTCCTTCATCGACATACCGTCGGCATCGGAAGCGATTACAACCCTCATGACATCCTCCTTGAGAGATACGCAGGTGCGTAGTTTCTGTTTGGAAGTGTTGAATCGCGTTCAGGTCCGGGCATCTGAATGTGCGGTTCTTCACTGTTCATGTTTATTTGAACACATTCGAACAGTAACTGCAACAACTATTTGTTTATCTTTGTTCTTTTTTGAACAAATATCGTTCACGGATGATTGCTGACCGTTTGAGCCGGGCGCGGACGTAGCGACCATGTGTTCAACAAACAAAAGGGCGGCCAAGAACGTGTCTCGGCCGCCCTTCGGCGGTATTCCCCGGTATATACAGCTGTTTTAGCTACTCGGACTGCCCACCCTTTTTGGCATGCTTGGACGGAGCACTCAGAAAGCGGCCCGTCAAATAGTTCGCCGGGCCGGAGATATCGATCCCCAGCAGTACGTGTCCCAGCCACAGGAACGCCACGAGCACCAGCAGCGGGATAACGCACGAGGTCACGATCATCACGATGACGCCTTCGATGAGGTCGGTCACCTGCTGCACGATCTCGTCGGTCATCTGCTTGGCACCGCTGGTCACCGACGTAACAAGGCTCGAGGCCCCATCAGTCAACTGCTCGAGCACGTTTTTGGACGCCGTGGTCTCGGATTTTTTCTTGTTCGATTTTGAGCTGGTCTCGGCTGACTTGTCCGTGGTGTCGGCCGCGTCCGCAGCGTCCGCAGCCTTTTGCTCAGCTTGCTCAATACTTACGCGATACGTTTCATCGACCTTTTGCGACACCCATACGCTCGCGGGCACGAGCGCCATGCCGATCACGGCAACCACCAGTACGCGCGTCGCCACACGGCGCAGGACAGTGCTCGTGCTCCAGCGCCCGTGAATGCCGAGCGACACCGCAAAGAGCACCAACGCAAACGGGATTAAGATGCTCAAGCCAACCGACCACAAAATGGTTAGCAGGTATTTCTCGAGATAGAGCACGGCAAGCACGATACCAAGGTTGCCTGAAAGCTGTGCGAGCTGCTCGGCAACCGGCGTTCCCGTATCACCCGGCAGCGCCGTAATACCCGCAGATAGAGCAACGCACGAGGTCGTGAGCGCCAAAACGTTGCCTTTCTTTTGGTCGATAACCTCGATGGTGGAGTCCCAAGTTTTGGTATCGGCGAAATGCGGACGAGCCACAAAGCCCGACAGCAGCGCCAGTACCACGAGCGCAACGATAAAGCCAATCTGCAGTTTTTTGTTTGCGCACACGACATCGGACAGACTGGGCTGCAGCTCGGTTACCGTCGTGTGCTCGGTTATCTGGACAGGACGTCCATGAGCCATCTCGTGCGCGTCTCTTTTTTGTATTGACCCGTTATCCGGCATTTGGATACCTCCTCAGTCCGGTCTGTATTGCGGATGGAAGTATACCCACCCATCGAAAAACCGAACGGGAGGGCGTGCAGAAGCTCCAAGACTGTCCCCAATGACTAGTCGTTTAAGAACGTCCCCAATGACTGTCTCGGGATGAGTTGCGGTGGAATAGGGATTGTTTTGCGCCCGCCGGCCCCTATTCAGTCCCCATTTCACCGCAACTTGGAGGAGGACAGAAAAAGCCCTGCCGCGGCAGGGCTTTTGGAAAGGGGCTTGGTTGTGAGGGCTCGTTAGGCGAGCTTGGCCTCGAGCTCGGCGATGCGCTTGTAGGCATCGATGGTAAAGCGGGCCTGCTTCTCCAGGATCATAGTGGTCATAAGGGTATCCTGAGCGTGAGCCATGATGAAGGTCATCTCCATCTCGCCGCCGCCGGCCTCCTGCGAAAGCAGCTTGGTCTGCGTGTCGTGGGCGCCGATGAGTGCATCGCTGGCATCCTTGTGCAGCTGCTCGGCCTTCTCAAAATCGCCCTCGCGAGCAGCATCGAGCGCTGCAAGCAGATCGGTCTGGGCGTCACCTGCGTATGCGACAATCTCGAATCCAACCATCGAGATTTCTTCTTTGGTTGCCATATTGCGTTCCTTTCACATATGAACCAATGGAGAGCATCGCGTCCGGGCATACGCGCTGCGTTCTGTATGGCAGAAACATTAACATTCAAACAAAAAAGAACAACGCAAAACATAATTTCAAGCTATGAACGGTCAGTTTTCGCCCGTGAACGGTTTCCAAACCATTTCGAACAATATCAAACATGATTAACGGAAACCCAATCAGGACCGCCCCCTAACGCAAATCGCGCACCGTATCGCCCTCTACGAGCACGCCAGGGATCAGCATGTGCTCCACGCCAGACACAACGCCCTCGGCGCCGGCGATTTTGTCGACCGCCCACATGCCGACGCGCCTGTTGTCGAAGCGCACGGTGGTCAGGCGACGATCGGGCACGATATCGCCCAGGCTGTCATCAACACCCACCACGCTCACGTCCTCGGGCACGCGCTTTCCGCGCGACTCGAGCCCGCGAATGCAGCCGTAGGCCATGGCGTCGTTGGAGGCATAGATGGCAGTACAGGCCGGATCGTCCGCCAGAGCCTGGCCTGCGGCATACCCACTCTGAGCCGTCCAATCGCCACGAACGAGTCGCGGCGGCTCAATGCCATGCGCACACAATGTCTCACGCCAGCCTTCCTCGCGCTGCATGCCCGAAAGCGAGCGCTCGGGGCATGAGATAAAGTGCACGGTCTTGTGCCCCTGCTCCAGCAAGTACTCGACCACCTGGCGCGAGCAATCGAACTGGTCGTTATCGACCGTTGAACAGAGCGGGTGCTCCAGCATCGTAACGAGCACCGTCTGCATGCCGGGCAGTGGCTCGAAGGTGCCAAAGTCCGCCGGCATGCGATTCATGATCACGACCATGCCATCCACCGGCAGTGCGCTCATGCGCGACGATGCGCTCTCGAGGGTATACGGATGCCCATCTACTTTCGTGAGGGTAATGGCGTAGCCGTGCTTATCGGCGGCGGCAGCAAAGCCCTCCATACGGTCGAGGTTGCCGGTACCGGTAATGTTGAACATGGCGACGCCGACGGTCTTAAACTTGCCGCGGCGCAGCGATCGACCGGCAAAATTGGGGCGATACCCCAGCTCGCGCATGGCGGCACGCACGCGCTCCTTGGTCTCGGGGCGCACGCTGGGCGAATCGTGCACCGTACGCGAGACTGTCTGCTCCGAGACGCCCGCGAGACGCGCCACGTCCTTAACGGAAACCGATTTTTTAACAGCGGCCATAGGTCGATCTTTCTATGTCAACGATGCCATTAGTGGCATCCTGCGCAGTCAAATGAAACGTCTTCAAGTATATCCAACGCCTCCCCCACCATACGCTCACCACCCAAAACCTACCGTTCACCGACATTTTTGCTTCCCCGAACGGCTTTTGTCGCCCAAATGTTAACGTTGCCATTGTGCAAACACAGAGCCACCGGGCGGCTCAAACGTTTACGCGCAAGGAATCGACAGTTCGCAGGCACAGGGACCATCGGTTCGCGTCTTATTTTGTGTCACAAAATGGCAACGTCAACATTTTGGCAACCGAACGCCAAAAGCTACCATCGTTGTTAACCCACCGACTCTTAGGAGCATTGCATGGAGCAACTTATCGCCATCATCGAAAAGGGCCAGCCCTTTTTCAACGCGATCGCCCGCAACAAGTACCTCAAGGCGATTCGCGACGGCTTTATCTCCGTCATCCCCATCATCATCTTCTCGTCCATCTTCTGCCTGGTAGCCTCGGTCCCCAACATCTGGGGTTTCTACTGGCCCGATGACATCAACAACGCCCTGTGGAAGTGCTACAACTACTCCATGGGTATCCTGGCCATTGCCTGCGCCGCTACCACGGCCAAGCACTTCGCCGACGCTCAGAACCGCGACCTGCCCAAGAACAACCAGATCAACTTCATCTCATGCATGTGCGCGGCCATCATCGGCTTCTTGCTCCTTTCGAGCGACACGATCGCCACGGACGCCGCCAGCGGTTTCAACACCACCTACCTTGGTTCCAAGGGCCTGCTGACCGCTTTCATCGCTGCGTTTGTGACCGGCATCATCTACAAGTTCTTCATTAAGCGCAACATCACCGTCAAGATGCCCGAGCAGGTTCCGCCCAACATCTCGCAGACCTTCAAGGACATCATCCCCTTCTCCGTCTGCATCACCGTCTTTTGGGTTTTTGACATCGTCTTCCGCGCTGCTTTTGGCTTCTGCTTTGCCCAGGGCGTCATCCAGGTGTTCCAGCCCCTGTTCACCGCTGCCGACGGCTATATCGGCCTCGCTGTGATCTACGGCGCCATGAGCCTCTTCTGGTTCGTCGGCGTCCACGGCCCCTCGATCGTCGAGCCCGCCATCGCCGCCGCTCTCGTTGCCAACATGACCGACAACCTGGCTGCGTTCCAGGCTGGCCAGCACGCTTCCGCTGTCCTGACCCAGGGTGCCCAGTACTTCGTCGTCTGCATGGGTGGCACCGGCGCCACGCTCGTCCTGGTCTTTATGTTCTGCTTCCTGGCCAAGTCCCAGGAGATGCGCGCCGTCGGTAAGGCCGCCATCGTCCCCGTGTGCTTTGCCGTCAACGAGCCGCTGCTGTTCGCCGCACCCATCGTGCTCAATCCCGTCTTCTTTGTCCCGTTTGTCTTTGCCCCGATCGCCAACATCTGGATCCTCAAGATCTTTATCGACTTCTTGGGCATGAACGGCTTTATGTACACCCTGCCCTGGACCGTCCCCGGCCCCATCGGCACCATCATGGGCCTGGGCTTCCAGCCGCTCGCCTTTGTGATGCTCGCCCTTATCCTGGTCGTCGACTTCGTCCTGTACTATCCGTTCTTCCGTGCCTATGACGCCCAGAAGTGCGCCGAGGAGGCCGAGATCTCCCAGGAGGAGCTCGCCGCCAAGAACGCGGAGAAGGCCGCTAAGCTCAACGATGCCTTCCAGGGCAAGGCTGACGCCAAGAGCGTTGCCGCCGGCGCTGCTGTCGAGGCCGTGAAGGCCGACGCTCCCGCCGTTGTCGCCACTGAGACAACGGCCGCCAGCGACCTCAACGGCAAGCGCGTGCTCGTGCTCTGCCAGGGCGGCGGTACCTCGGGCCTTCTCGCCAACGCGCTGGCCAAGGCTGCCAAAGAGCGCGGCATCAATCTTGAGACCGCTGCCGAGGCCTATGGCAACCACGTGGACATGCTCCCCGACTTTGACCTGGTCGTCCTGGCCCCGCAGGCCGCAAGCTACCTGGCCGACCTGCAGAAGGACTGTGAGCGCGTGGGCAACAAGTGCGTCGCCTGCCGTGGCAAGCAGTACATCGAGCTCTCCCAGAACGGCGACAAGTCTCTCGCCTTCGTGAGTGAGCAACTTTCGAAGTAAGTAACGCCCAGGGCCAGCCGACCATCCAAGACCGGCTGGCCCTTCGATTTAGACGATTGGATCATCATGTCCGTTAATCCTGCTAGCGTCACCAACCCGCCCGCGCAGTTTCCCGAGGACTTTGTCTTTGGCGGCGCCACCGCTGCCTACCAGGTAGAGGGCGAGACCCGCACTCACGGTAAGGGCAAGGTTGCCTGGGACGACTTTCTGGAGGCCCAGGGGCGCTTCTCCCCCGATCCCGCTTCGGACTTCTACAACCAGTACCCCGTCGACCTGGAGCTGTGCGAGGAGTTCGGCATCAGCGGCATTCGTCTCTCCATCGCCTGGAGCCGCATCTTCCCCAACGGCACCGGCGAAATCAACCCCGAGGGCGTCCAGTTCTACCACGATCTCTTCGCCGAGTGCCACAAGCACCACGTTGAGCCGTTTGTCACGCTGCATCACTTCGATACGCCGCTTCCCCTCTTTGAGAAGGGCGACTTCCTCAACCGCGAGACCATCGACGCCTTTGTGGACTTTGCCACCTTCTGCTTTAAGGAGTACGCCGACCAGGTGACCTACTGGTTCACCTTTAACGAGATCTGGGCCGACGCCTCCAACACCTACATCGAGGGCACCTTCCCCGGTGGCGTCAAGGCGCATCTGGCCGAGGCCTTCCAGTGCGAGCACAACATGATGCTCGCCCACGCCAAGGCAGTACTGGCCTTCCACAACGGCGGTTTTAAGGGCAAGATCGGCGTCATTCAGTCGCTGGAGTTTAAGTATCCGCTCAACGAGAACGACCCCGCCGACATCAAAGCCGCCAACAACGAGCACGTGCTGCAGAACCAGTTTCTGCTCGACGCCACCTTCCGCGGCGACTATGCCCCCGACACCCTCGAGTGCGCCAACCGCCTGGCTGCCGTCTCGGGCGGCACCATCGAGATCCTGGACGAGGACCTCGAGATTATGCGCGAGGCCGCGCTCTACAACGACTACCTGGGCGTTAACAACTACCAGTGCCGCTTCTTGAAGGCTTACGATGGCGAGAACGACCTGCACCACAACGGTACGGGCGAGAAGGGCACCGGCCGCTGGCGCGTTAAGGGTATTGGCGAGCATGTGAACAAGCCTGGTATCCCCACCACCGACTGGGACTGGATCATCTATCCCGAGGGCCTGTTCGATCTGCTCGTCTACATTAAGCAGCGCTACCCCAACTACAAGCAGATCTTCATCACCGAGAACGGCATGGGCTACAAGGACCCCTACAAGGACGGTTTTGTGGACGACCAGCCGCGCATCGACTACATCGAGCAGCACCTGCGCTGGTTGCTCAAGGCCATGGAGGTTGGCGTCAACGTAGGCGGCTACTTCCTGTGGAGCCTGCAGGATCAGTTCTCCTGGACCAACGGTTACAACAAGCGTTACGGCTTCTTCTACGTTGACTTTGAAACCCAAAAGCGCACACCCAAGGCAAGCGCATACTGGTATAAGCACGTGGCGCAAACCCGTCGTCTGGACTAGCGGCTTGCGACGAGCGGTTGGCGGAGTTGCACCGCCCACATAACCTGTCCCCCATTTCTCAGCCGGGGGTGGCACGTCACACGGCGCGCCGCCCCCGGCCTTTTTGGGCGGTTCGGGGTCCGTTTGTCTCAATCCGTAACATCTAGCCGAGTTTTTGGGTCCTAGCTGTTACAGATTGAGACGAACAGGATTGCTCTTTCCGAAGAATCTAAATCTGTAACACGTAGCCCGCTTTTGACCGTCTACCTGTTACAAATCGAGACAAACGGAGTAGGACCTAACCCCGTATGTCCCTAACAGTCGAGCGTTCGACCAGCGTGCTCGGCACATGAATCGCCTCGATAGACGAGCTCTCTCCAATCGCCGCCTCAAACGCAAGCTTACCGACACCGCGCAAATCAAATCGCAGCGTCGTCAGCCGATTGTGAGGAACAAGTCCCTCGAGTGCGTCGTCGATACCAACCACGCTCACGTCGTCGGGCACGGACAGGCCCGCGTTCTCGAGCGCGGCGATAACGCCCAGCGCCATCTGGTCATTTGCCGCAAGCACGGCAGTCGGCGCCTGCGACCCGCCGGCAAGCACCTCGGCCGCAATCCGCTCGCCCATGGCGTACCCACTGTCCGCACTCCAATCGCCACGCAGCATCGGAGCGGCATCGACATGAGCACGACCCAGCGTATCGCGCCAACCGGCCTCACGAAAACGCGAGGAAATCGAGTTTTCCGGACCCGCCACAAACCGCATATTCGAGTGACCATGTTCCAGCAGATAATTGGTCAACAGCTCGCACGAACCATACTGGTCGGAGTCGATCGTCGTGCAGCGCGGATGCGCATACATGGACAGGATGACCGTTCGCACTCCCGGCTGGGGAACAAACTCCTCAAAATCGGGAGCCATGCGGTTCATGTTGAGAATCATGCCGTCGACGGGTCGCTCGACCATGCGGCGCGAGGCATCGGCAAGTGCATAGGGCTTGTCGCCGCCCATCTCGATCATAGTGACGGCAAAATCATGCTCGCGCGCCGCTTGCATGATACCCTCGAGCGTCGCCAGGTTACCGACACGTGTGATGTTGTACATGCACAGGCCAATAGAACGATACGACCCGCCGCGCAACGCCGCTCCAGCAAAATTGGGACGAAAGCCCAGCTCTTCCATGGCGGCCAGCACACGCTTGCGCGTCTTTTCCGTCACGTTGGGCATACCGTTGACCACGCGAGACACAGTCTGGCGGCTCACGCCAGCGAGCGCCGCAACCTCTGCCGCGCTCGCCGAACGACCATTCCTTGTCTGCTGATCCATGCCTTCCACGCTAACCTGCTTCCCAACTATTCCCCGCGCCCATGGCGCATCGTACATACATTGATAACGTGCTCATGATACCCGAGCCATATACCACAACATGAAAACTTCTGTCAATCAAAACCGCTTACCGAACAAATACAACCGTTCGCGGCTGTTTGAAGTTGTTTTGTTTCTATACATCCCAGCGGATGTTAACGTGCTCATTGTCAAATGTTCACGTGCTCATTTTGGTTCTAATCATTTTAAGATAGTGTTTATCGGGCTTTTTCACCGCTGAACGCTAACCAGGGAGCCTCCTGAGCGCAAACGCACAATATCGAACAGCGAGACGAGAGGGTGTATGCATATGTCTTTGCTAAACCGCGTACAGCAGCTGCCGAAGGGCTTTGTTTGGGGCGCCGCAACCGCCGCGTACCAAACGGAAGGTTCCACGAAGGTGGCAGGCAAGGGTAAGACCATGTGGGACGATTACCTTGTCGCCCAGGGTCGCTTTTTGCCCGACCCGGCCAGTGATTTCTACAACCGCTACGAGGAGGATATCCGCCTTTCTGCCGAGCATGGACTCAACGCCATTCGTGTGTCCATCGCCTGGACCCGCATCTTCCCCAACGGCGACGATGCCGAACCCCTCGCCGAGGGCGTTAAGCACTACCACGAGCTGTTCGCCTGCTGCAAAAAGTATGGCGTCGAGCCCTATGTGTCCCTGCATCACTTTGACTCCCCCGCCGCCCTGTTCAACCAGGGCGACTGGCTCAACCGCAAGACCGTCGACGCCTATGTGCGCTATGCCGAGTTCTGCTTCCGCGAGTTCCGCGAGGTCAAGAATTGGTTCACCATCAACGAGCTCATCAGCCTCTCGCACTCCCAATACATCCAAGGCAACTTCCCGCCCAACCATCACTTTGATGTGACGAGCGGCATCCAGAGCCAGCACAACGAGCTCGTTGCCCACGCCCGCGCCGTCAACCTGTATAAGGATCTTGACGAGACCGAGCACCTGGGCGGACGCATTGGCATGGTCAACGTCCTGACGCCGGCATATCCTGCCACCGACTCGCCCGCCGACCAGCACGCCGCCGACCTGTACAACGCCTTCTACACCGACTTCATCATGGACGGCGCCTTCCTGGGTCACTACTCCGCGCGCACCCTCTCACTCATCAACGAGATTCTGCGTGCCAACAACGCCACACTTACGGTTGAGGACAGCGACATGGAGGAGCTCGCCAAGGCGGCGCCCCGCAACGATATGTTCGGCCTCAACTACTATCAGTCGGCGTTTATCGCCGCCTACGATGGCGAGTCAACCAACAGCTTTAACGGCACCGGAGACAAGGGCACCTCGTGCTTTAAGTTTAAGGGCGTCGGGCAGCAGGTCGATATGCCGGGTATCCCCACCACCGACTGGGATTGGCTCATCTACCCGCAAGGCCTCTACGACACGCTCAAGCACATCAGCGCCACCTATCCCAACCTCCCCGTCATCTATATCACCGAAAACGGCCTGGGCCACAAGGACCCCGAGCCCGACGCAAACGGCATCGTCGCCGATCCCGAGCGCATCGACTTTGTCGACCAGCACATGGAGAAGGTGCTCCAGGCGCGCGCCGAGGGCGTCGACGTCCAAGGCTACTTTATCTGGAGCCTGCAGGACCAGTTCTCGTGGGCCAATGGCTATAACAAGCGCTACGGCCTGTTCTACATCGACTTCGACACGCAAAAACGCTACATCAAGCAGTCGGCACTCTGGTACAAGGAGCTCGCCGACACTATGGCGGACGCGCAGTAGCGCATCGCCTCGCTTTCCCCCGAGAAGGGAGCGGCCCTATGCGATACAAACCCAGCCGCTCCCCTCTCTCCCCCTGGGACCGACCCCGCCTGCACCCGGGCTTTTAGCAAGCGGGAGACCATATAGGTTTTCAACGTCCATGCCATTAAGATTTCATGCAAAGAGGAGCGTGAACTATGGAATCGATCGTTAAGTTCTTGGAGAAAGGTCAGCCGTACTTCGACAAGGTCTCTAAGAACATCTACCTTCAGGCCATTAAAGACGGCTTTTTGGCAGCAATGCCCATCATCCTGTCTTCTTCTGTCTTCCTGCTTATTTCGACCCTGCCGGGCGTTGTCGCCACGGTCGGCGGCTTTACGCTGCCCGACTGGTGGAACGTCGACGTCGTGAACTTCTGCAACAAGGTTTACAACTTCACGATGGGCGTCGTGGGTATCATGGTCGCCGGCACCACCGCAAGCGCGCTGACCGGCTCCAAGAACCGCCGCATGCCTGCCGGCAAGGCCATCAACGCCACGAGCACCATGGTCGCCGCCATGTGCGCTATGCTCATCTTGGCCGTTACCCAGACGAGTGCCAAGATCGACGGCGCCGATGTCTCGGTGTTCTTTACCGACAACATGGGCACCAAGGGCCTGCTGAGCTCCTTTGTCGCCGCATTTGCCACGGTCAACATCTATGCCTTCTGCATTAAGCGAGACATCACCATCAAGCTGCCCAAAGAAGTCCCCGGCGCCATCGCCCAGAACTTCCGCGACATCTTCGCCTTCAGCTTCTCCATCCTGTTTGTCGCCGTCATCGACGTTATCTGCCGCACCTGCTTGGCCGTCCCGTTTGCCAACGTCATCTCCACGCTGGTGAGCCCGCTGTTCGCCGCTGCCGATTCCTACGCCGGCCTCGCCCTCATCTGGTTCATGATCCCGCTGTTCTGGTTCATGGGCATCCACGGCCCCTCGGTCGTTAAGCCTGCCCTCAACGCCGCGCTGTTTGGCAACATCACCACCAACCTCGCCACGCTGCAGGCCGGCGGTCACCCCGCCCTCGCCCTGACCGAGAACTTCGGTAACTACATCGGCGAACTCGGCGGCACCGGCGCCACGTTCATTGTCCCGATCATCTTCCTGCTCTTTATGCGCTCCAAGCAGCTCAAGGCCGTCGGCAAAGCCTCTGTCGTACCCGTGATGTTCGCCGTCAACGAGCCGCTGCTGTTCGCCGCGCCCATCATCCTCAACCCGTACTTCCTGATCCCGTTCCTGTTTGCCCCCGTGGCCAACGTCCTCATTGGTAAGTTCTTCATCGACTTTTTGGGCATGAACGGCTTTATCTATGCCATGCCGTGGGCACTCCCCGGACCGATCGGCACCTTCATCGACACCAACTTCCAGCCGATCTCTCTGGTCCTGGTTGTCGTCCTGCTGGTCGTTGACTTCTTGATCTACTACCCGTTCTGCAAGGCCTACGACAACGTCCTGTGCAAGCAGGAGGCCGAGACCCTGGCCGAAGAAGAGGCCGAGGAGACCAAGGCCGTCAAGACCGCTGCCGCCCCCGCCGTTGAGGCTCCTGTTGTCGAGACCGCTTCTGCCACTGAGGCCTCCGCAGCTCCGTCCGCCCTTAAGGGCAAGGATCTGAGGGTTCTGGTTCTGTGCGCTGGCGCCGGCACCTCTGCACTGCTCGCCAACGCGCTTAAGGAAGGCGCCGACGAGCTGGGCATCGACATTACCGCCAACGCCGGTGCCTACGGCAGCCACTACGCCATCATGGACCAGTACAACGTCATCGTCCTGGCTCCGCAGGTTCGCACCTATTACAACGAGATGAAGGCCGACACCGACCGCCTGGGCATCACGCTGCTGTCGCCCAAGGGCAAACAGTACATCGACCTCACTAAGGATCCCAAGGGTGCCGTCGCCTGGATCGAGGAAAACCTCGAGGCATAAGACGCTGACACCACCTGCCGCTTGCAGACAATAAATGGCCCGTGCATCGATGTGTGATGCGCGGGCCATTTTGTTTAGACCGCACCCGTCCTCCTGTTCATCTCAATCTGTAACATCTAGCCGAGTTTTTCGGTCCTAGCTGTTACAGATCGAGATGAACGCACAGGCCAAGCCGAAAATCTCAATCTGTAACATGTAGACCACTTTTGACCGTCTAGTTGTTACAGATCGAGACAAACGGAATAAGCCGGGCCAAAAATCTCGATCCGTAACATCTAGCCGAGTTTTTGGGTCCTAGCTGTTACAGATTGAGACAAACGGAACAGGCCGAGCACGTCTACGCCCGCAGGTCCTTTACGCTGGAACGCTCGACCAACACGCCCGAGACGAGCGTGCGGCTTCTTGAGCTCGGAGCCTCAAGACCTGCGACGACCTCGTTAAGCGCACGGATGCCCAGCTCGCGGTGGCGAAACTTCACCGACGTCAGAATCGAGTTGGGAATCGTCTTGTAGAGCTCATCGTCGAAGCCGATCACGGACACGTCGTCGGGCACACTGAGCCCCTTGTCACGTAGAGCCATCATCACGCCGTTTGCCATGCAGTCGTTAGCAGCGAGGACCGCCGTGCAATCGGGCTTATCGGCAAGCACAAGGCCCGCAGCATAGCCACTATCCGCATTCCAATCGCCTTGCAGAGGCTCGGGCGGCTCAATGCCACGCGCCTCGAGTGCCGCACGCCAACCTTTCATACGGCACTGGCTCGACAGCGACTCTTTCTTACCAGAGACGAAATACACGTTCTTGTGCCCGCGATTTAAGAAGTGCTCGCACGCCATGCGCGCACCACCCTCTTGATCGTCACTAACGGTAGAGCAGGTAGGATGTTCCATCGGCGTGATAATCACCGTCTTGAGGTCTTTCGGTGCCTCAAACGTATCAAAGTCATCGACCATCTGACGCAGGTTGAAGATCATGCCATCAACAGGCAGCTGCGACATCCTGCGCGCTGCGTCGGCAAGGGTCATCTTCTCCCCCGCGCACTTCTTAATCATCGTGAGCGCAAAGCCGCGTTCTTCGGCGGCATCGGCGATACCGTCAATCATGTCCACGGCACCGCCCGACAAGTGGAACAGCACCACGCCGATGCACCCGTAACGACCCAACTTGAGCGAACGCGCGGCAAAGTTGGTTCGAAACCCGAGCGTCTCCATGGCCGAGTGGACCTTATCGCGTGTCGACTCTCGCACGCTATCGGGCTCGTTGATCACGCGCGACACCGTCTTGAGAGAAACGCCCGCGGCAACTGCCACATCGTTCATCGAGACATTTTTCTTGTCCATCGTTGCCACTACTTCTCCAGTCGGTTTTGCATCGCTTGTTTTTTGCGTTCTAGCATACACTACCTGCCCGACTGACAAATCAGCCGTTTATCGGACAATATCGACCGTTCACCCGTAAATCCTTGTTGCTCTTCCAAAAATGTCTTACGTTGTCATTAACGAAATGACAACGTTGTCATTTCGCAATGCCTTCCTTAAGCAGGAAGGTTTCCGGGCAGTCCTGACCATCCATCGACGACCAGTTCCATCCACATGCATCGCGCATCAAGTAGCAAAGGAGCTCTATGGACGCCATCGTAAAGATGCTCGAAAAGCATCAGCCGTTCTTTGAGAAGATCTCGAGGAACATCTACCTCCAGGCTATTAAGGACGGATTCCTTGGGTGCATGCCCATCGTCCTCACCTCTTCGATCTTTCTGCTCATTGCCACCCTTCCCGGCGTAGTCGGCATCACGCTGCCCCAGCCGCTCATCGACTGGTGCAACAAGCTGTACAACTTCACCATGGGCGTCATGGGCATCATGGTCGCCGGCACCACTGCCAAGAACTTTACGGCTTCCATGAACCGTCGCATGCCCGCCGGCAAGGTGCTCAACGACGGCTCCACCATGGTGGCCGCCCAGTGCAGTATGCTTTTGCTCGCCGTTACGCAGTTCACCACCAAGTTCAACGGCTCCGAACTTTCGGTCTTCGACTGCACCAGCATGGGCACGCGTGGTCTGTTCTCGGCCTATATCGCCGCGTTCATCACCGTGTGGGTCTACAAATTCTGCGTCTCTCGCGATCTGACCATTAAGCTGCCCAAGGAGGTCCCGGGCGCCATCGCTCAGAACTTCCGTGACATCATCCCCTTTGGCGGCGCCGTCATCATCTGCGGCATCATCGATGTCGTCGTGCGCAACCTCATGGGCGTTCCGTTCTCCGAGCTGCTCATCAAGCTGCTCTCCCCGCTCTTCACTGCAGCAGAGACCTACCCCGGACTCATCCTTATTCAGGCAGCCACCGCGTTCTTCTGGTTCATCGGCGTCCACGGCCCCTCGATCGTCCAGCCGGGCATCGACCCCATCCGTCTTGCCAACCAGGCCGAGAACCTGCAGGTTCTGCTGGCCGGTGGTCACCCCGCCCATTCCCTCACCTTCAACATGTCGCTCGTGGGTGAGTTCGGCGGCACCGGCGCCACGTTCATCGTGCCGCTTCTGCTGATTCTCTTTATGAAGTCCAAGCAGCTCAAAGCCGTCGGTAAGGCCTCGATTGTTCCTGTTGCCTTTGCTGTCAACGAGCCGCTGCTCTTTGGCGCGCCGATGATCCTTAACCCCTACATGCTCATCCCCTTTGTTGCCGCCGGCTGCGTCAACGTGAGTGTTGCTAAGTTCTTTATCGACAACGTGGGCATGAACGGCTTCTCCTTCGTGGTGCCTTGGGCTACTCCTGCCCCCATCGGCATCTTCATCACCACAAACTTCCAGCTTATCGCCCTGGTGTTTGTCGCAATCATCATCTTGCTGGACGCCATCATCTACCTGCCGTTCTTAAAGGCATACGATAAGCTGCTCTGCGACCAGGAGGCCGAGCGCGCCGCCGAGCTGGGTCTCGAGTCTGATGGTGCTGCCACCATCGCCGCTAGCACCTCTGCGCCCGCTGTCGAGCAGGCTACCGCTTCCGTCGAGACGACTGTTGCCGCCGCCGACAGCAAGCCTGTCGCCGATCAGCCCGAGCCCGCCGCCGACGTATCCGCTAAGAAGGACGTCGATGGCCTGAAGGTCCTCGTCCTGTGCGCCGGCGCCGGCACCTCTGCCATGCTTGCCAACGCCATCAAGGAAGGTGCCGCACAGACCGGAGAGAACATCGCTTCCTCCGCAGGCGCCTATGGCCAGCACACTGCCATCATGGATCAGTACGACGTTATCGTGCTCGCCCCGCAGGTTCGTAGCTACTACAACGACATGAAGGCCGACACCGATCGCCTGGGCATTAAGCTGCTCGCTCCGCGCGGTAAGGAATATATCGACCTTACTCGCGACCCCGCCGGCGCCATCAAGTGGCTCCGCGAGAACCTCGACTAGTTCCTCCCTCTGTTGGTGCCCGGATCCCCAGTTCGGGCACCTCTCCCTATTCGTATCCCACAGAAAGGATGACTCATGACCAACCCCATGCAGTTCCCCGACGGCTTTGTGTTTGGCGGCGCCACCGCCGCTTACCAGGTTGAGGGCGAGACCCGCACGCACGGCAAGGGCAAAGTGCCCTGGGACGATTTCCTGGCAGCCCAGGGTCGCTTCTCCCCCGATCCTGCAAGCGATTTCTACAACAAGTACCCGGTCGATATCGACCTGTGCCAGCGCTTCGGCATCAACGGTATCCGCGTCTCCATCGCCTGGAGCCGCATCTTCCCCAACGGTACTGGTGAGATTAACCCCGAGGGTGTTGCCTTCTATCACGAGCTCTTTGCCACCTGCAATAATGCCGGCGTTATCCCCTATGTCACGCTCGATCACTTCGATACGCCCGAGGCCTTTTACCAGAACGGCGACGAGGGTTTCCTGACGCGCACGACGATCGACGCCTTTGTCGAGTACGCCAAGTTCTGCTTTGCCGAATTCACCGAGGTCAAGCACTGGTTTACCTTTAACGAGATCCCCGCGACCGCCGAGGGCAGCTTTATCGTCGGCAACTGGCCGCACGGCGAGAAGTATCGCCTGGATAAGGCCTTCCAGCTCATGCACAACATGATGGTGGCCCATGCCAAGGCCGTCGTCGCCTTCCACGAGGGCGGCTTTGAGGGCGAGATCGGCATTGTCCAGAACCTGGAGCCCAAGTATCCCCTCGACCCCAACAACGCCGCCGACTGCGAGGCAGCTCGCATGGCCGACGTCATCAACAACCGCTGGGTACTCGACGCCACCTTCCGCGGCCACTATGCAGCCGATACCATGGAGGCTGCGACCAAGCTGGCTCATATCGCCGGCGGCGAGCTCGACGTCCGCGACGAGGACATCGCCGCGCTGACCGCCGCGCTCCCATACAACGATTGCCTGGGCGTCAACACCTACAAGTGCCAGTTCCTGCGTGCCGCCGAGGGCGAAAACGACATCAACCACAATGGCACCGGCGACAAGGGCTCCTCTCGCTGGTTCCTCAAGGGCGTGGGCGAGTCATGCGTGCGCGAAGGCGTACCCACCACCGATTGGGACTGGATCATCTATCCCGAGGGCCTGTACGACCTGCTGCTCCGCATTAAGAACGATTACCCCAACTACAAGAAGATCTACATCACTGAGAACGGCATGGGCTATAAGGACGACTTTGAGGACGGCTTTATCGACGACGCCCCTCGCATCGACTACATGCGTCAGCATCTCGCGTGGATCCTCAAGGCAATCGACGGCGGCGTGAACGTCGACGGCTACTTTGTGTGGTCGCTGCAGGATCAGTTCTCCTGGACCAACGGCTATAACAAGCGCTATGGCCTGTTCTACATCGACTTTGAGACCCAGAAACGCTATCCCAAGGCGAGCGCGTACTGGTACAAGAACGTCGCGGAGACCGGCCTGCTCATGGCCTAACTTTTGCCGCATACCCCCTGTCGGCCGCATACGAATCCCTCCATGGGTTCGCATGCGGCCGATTTTTTTGGCTCGGCCCGAGCAGGCCGTTTGTCTCGATCTGTAACATCTAGCAGGGATTTTCGGTCCCAATTGTTACAGATTGAGATGAACGGGGGCACCCGGTTCGAAATATCTAGATCTGTAACATCTAACTCGCTTTTAGCCGTCTAACTGTTACAGATCGAGACAAAGATGATGGCTGGGTAGACAAAATCTCAATCTGTAACATCTAGTCGAGTTTTTGGGTCCTAGCTGTTACAGATTGAGACAAATGCACAGGACAATCCCCCCAATCTGTAACATCTGGTTGGTGATTTCACCCCTACCTGTCACAGGTTGAGACAATTTGATAGTGGAGTCCTCATTTACGCGTCATATCGCGTAGCGCTCACGCGTTGATTCCCCACAATGACAGGAGGTAAAAGTCCTCCCGCATCGCCTGTTGGCAATCCCATAGCGTTAGCTAGCAGATGACCTGCGTGTGTTCCTCGATGGCGGCACGATTCTCGGCGGCGATACCCGGTTCGCACACCACGGCATCCAGGCTGTCCAAGCGACAGAAGGTGTAGAAGTCGCGCTTGCCGATCTTGCTGGAATCGGCGATCAGATAGCGTGAGTCGGCCTTGCTAAAGGCGAGCTGCTGGATACGGCCCTCGTCCATGTTGGACGTAGATACGTCGCCATCCAGAATGCCGTTGGCGCCGATAAACGCCGCGTCGATGCCCAACGCACGCAGGGTATCCTCGGCCGTTGGCCCCACAAAAGCGGCGGTGCGGCGACGGTACATACCGCCCACGAGGCACAGGTCGCAGTCTTCGCGCGACTCGAGCAGGTTAAACACCGAAAGCGAGTTGGTCACAATGCGCAGGCGACACGCCGGCAGCATCGAGGCCATCTGTTCCACCGTAGTGCCCGTACCCAAAAAGATGGTCGAGCCCTCCTCGATAAGCTCCACAGCACGGCGCGCAATCTGCAGCTTTTCCTCGGCATGCTTAGTGCGCTTTTCGCTGTGCGAATACTCATGGCGCAACATAGCATGGGGACGTCCCTGTGCGCTACGGGCGCCACCGTGCACGCGCTCGATCTCGCCCAGGCTCGCAAGTTCTTCGAGGTCGCGGCGAATCGTCATATCCGAAACGCCCAGCGCATCCGAAATCTCCTTGACCGAAACCGTGCCCTGCTCTTCGAGCAGCTGACGAACCTTATCCTGTCGCTCTGCCTTAATCACGATGAATCCTCGCCGTTCTTTGCGCGCATATCATTCAAACAGTAACGAACAAATTGTATCAGACTCGTGCGCGTCAAAAATGAACACCCGCACAGCTCCAATCATCACTTTTTTGAGAAAAATACCCCCTGCTTTAGTGGGGTGTAGTGATAATCTCACCTGTTCGCGCTACAGTTTGTCCGAAATACCTCGATGTTAGGAACCAAATGATCACTTCCGAGCTTTTCGGCACCGCGCCGTGCGGCACCTCCGTTCATCGTTATACCCTCAACGGGCCCGAGATCTGCGTTCGCATTATGGACTATGGCGCCACCGTGCTGGGTATCGATGTGCCCGATATTCCCGGCAACGTGCGCGATGTGGTGCTGGGCTTCGATAAGCTCGAGGATTACTTTGACAACCCCGCCTGCTTTGGCGCGACCATCGGCCCCGTGGCAAACCGCACCGCGGGCGCCACGATCACCATCGACGGCACGGACTGGCACATGCCGGCCAACGAAGGCGTCAACAACCTGCACAGCGATCTTGAGCATGGTCTGCACAAGCGCGTATGGGACGTTGAGCTCGACGAGACTCACAACGCCGTGCGCATGACCACCTCGCTTAAGGATGGCGAGCTGAGCCTGCCCGGCAACCGAATCTTTACGGCCGTGTTTACCGTTACGCGCACCGGCGTCTTCCGCATCGAGTATGGTTGCGAGAGCGACCGCGCCACCTACGTGTCCATGACCAACCACACGTACTTTAACCTTGCCGGCCATAACGCCGGCATGGACTGTGAGCACTTCTTTATCGCCAACGCTGCCCACTACTTGCCCATTAACGAGCAGAACATCCCCACCGGCGAAATCGCTCCGGTCGAGGGAACACCGTTTGACTTTCGCGAGCTGCGCCCCGTCGCACCCGGCATGGAGGCCGACGACCCGCAGATTAAGCAGGCCCGTGGCTACGATCACTGCCTGTGCATCGATGGCTATCAGTACGGCCGCAACCTGCGTCGCGCCCTACATGTCGAGGAGATGTGGACCGGTCGTGAGCTGGACTACTACACCACCGCCCCGGGCGTGCAACTCTACACCGGCAACTGGCTGGGCGACGAGCACGCCAAGGACGATGCCAACTATGGCTGGGGCGCCGGCTTTGCCCTCGAGGCCGAGATGTACCCCGACACGCCGCACCAGCCGCTGTTCCCGCAGGGCATTGTGGGTCCGGGTCACCCCTACAGCAATATGATCGAATACCACTTTATGAGGCACTAGGCCCACAACGCGACATCTCGCACAGCAACGCCCGCCGGCACCACCGCCAACGGGCGCTGCTTCATGCCTAAATCCTTCTTTTCGATGCCACCGAATTGGTGACATAACAAAACTATGCCGAATTACTACGATGAACCCACTATGTCCGACCACGCGCTGGTTTATAAAAAATTAGCAACTCGTCTACCTGCGGTTTTATTCTCTGCAAATTTGGCATGCTCGGCGATAAGCAATTCATCGTAGTAAACCGGCATAGTTTTGGCGGACAGCGCCACACAGATCCCCTACGAAGGCAAAATGATCCGTTTTCCTCCGTCCCCAAGGGATCAGTTGAACAGATTGCCGATGGGGTCGGGGGCGGAACTGGGGAGATAGCGGATTTCTAGTTCTATGCCGAGCTTTTGCAGCTCTCTGAGAACAGCGACGTCTGTGTCGTCTACGGCAACTGCGGGCGTTGCGGGACGCTTGCCCTCCCCTGCCTGCATATGACCAATGCTGATCTTGGTGATCGGCACACCGCCCTTAACCAGCGCGAGCGCATCGGAGGGTGAGGCCACCATGATCAGAATCAATTGGCGAGGCGTTGCGGTATGAATGATGTCGATGGCCTTTTGTATCGAGAAAAACCGCGTCCAAACGCCTTCTGGCGCCGCCACCCTCATGGGTGCCCATTGGCGCGAATCTGCCGCGATCTCATCGTTGACGATTAGGACAAGGTTGGAACCCACGGCTTCGTTCCACAGATCAACGTCTTGTCCGTAAATGAAACGGTCGTCGATGCGTGCGAGAAGAATCTTGGGTTGAGTCATCGCTGCCCCATTCTACTTGAGAACCGTAAGAGCAAGACATCACGCCTCTAATATTAGTGCATTTAAAGTGAGAAAAGCCCTCAGAACACTTGCGCGGATGTGCGATGTCCCGTATCATAGACAGCCGTTGACGCCTCAGTTGCGTCACCACATGGCCGCCAGCGTAGCTCAGTTGGTAGAGCACCGCTCTCGTAAAGCGGGGGTCACCGGTTCGAGCCCGGTCGCTGGCTCCATTGCACAAGATAGCCGCCTTCGGGCGGCTTTTTTGTTGCTGATTTCGGGCGCGCTTCCGCCAATCCAAGCACAACGCCGCCGGAAACTCTCCTACTCAACAAAAGCCCCGCCAACCGCAATCCCCAAAGGAACCGCGATCAGCGGGGCCCAAGCGCGTTCCTCCAAGGGATAACGCTCGCAAAACGAACAGCTCAGCCGAGCGGCTCGTTACTCCTCCCAGTAAGCGTCTGCAAGCAGCTTAAAGCAGATCTTCTTGACCGGCTGCGCGCCATCGCCCGGGAACTCGAGCGTGGGCATGTGAGGCTCGCCGGCAACAAACAGCGCAAACTTGTCGTCAGCAAGATCGCCGGCGATCGAGGCGTCGGAATCGACCAGATCGTAGTCGTCCTTCTCGTCAAACTCCTGAACCAGCGTCAGGCTGCCCGTGGCAACCTTAAAGGCCTCGCGACCCTCGACGTCGATCTGCAGGTCGTGATAGCGCTGATGCGTCTCATAGTGAGCCTCGGCTTCGGGACGCGTCGTGGGAGCCATGACGTTCGCAAAGACCTTGTCGCCCAGAATCGGATGGCTGCCGACCTCGAGCTTCGCCGGATCGTTCTCCTCGAGCCAATCGATCAGCACGTCGAGGCCCTTGAGCATTCCACGGTACTCCTCGATATCGCCCAATGCACCGTAAATCATCTAAATCCCCTCTCGGATCGTTTCTTTGGCGGCTACTCGGCAAACGCATTACCGACGCTGTTGCCACCCACATGCGTCTCGACCAGGGTAAGGTCGGGATTGAACACGACAGTGTCGGCGTCGCGCCCCGGCATAATGCTACTGCACCTGTCGTCGACATGAGCTAGCAACCGATGCCGGGGCCGCAGCACAAGCTCCTACAGCTCGGTCACGACAACGCCGTTGTAAACCTCGTCCCAACGATCCATAACCAAGTGGCCAGTCATGGGATCCATGGCATTGAGCTTGCCGCAGGTGTTGGCGGTACGCAGCACCGTCTCGTCGTCGGCGCCGGCAGCAATCGCATGTGCGAAGCCGGCAATGGTCGAATCGCCAGAGCCCGTAGCGTTAACGGCGGGGATATCGGGGGTCTTGGCGCGGAACGCACGGCCATTGTGGAAGCCAACTGAGCCGGCAGCGCCCATGGATACGACGACCCAGGGGATATCGGAGAAGCGGGCGTCAGAGGCGAGCGCGGAACGGAGCTCGTCCACATCGTCGGTGGTAAAGCTCGTGCCCAGAAGGCCGTTAATTTCGGTCAGGTTAGGCTTAACCAGCTCAGGCTTGACCTCGGACTTGAGCGCAGCCTCGAGCGAGGCGCCCGAGGTATCGAGCAGCACCTTGGCGCCGGCGTTCTCTGCAATGCCCGTGATCTTGGCGTAGTAGTCCGCCTCGACGCCGCGGGGCAGCGAACCCGAGATGGTAACGACATCGGCCTTGCTCGCAAGCTCGGCGAACTTGGCGGTAAAGGCATCGAGTTCCTCGGGGGCAATCGTCGGGCCGCTCTCGAGCAACTCGGTCTGGTTGCCAGCATGAAGGATATTGAGACAGATGCGAGTCTCGCCCTTGATGGGCACAAAATCATTCTTAATGCCGTTGGCATCCATGAGCTCGGCCATATAGGCGCCCATATGACCACCAAGCAGGCCGGTTGCCACGACATCGTCGCCCAGCTGGCCCAGGACGCGGGCCACGTTGAGGCCCTTACCGCCGGCGGTCTTTTCGGGCGTCACGCGGTTGACGTCGTCGATAATGAGCTCATCGAGCTGATAGCGCGTATCGACGGACGGGTTCATCGTAACGGTGAGGATCATTTCTAGCTCCTTATCTCGCAGGCTCCTTGTGCCTCGCGATACGAGTCGACAAAACGGAATTACAGAATCTCGATTGTGAACGAGCGCACGATGGTTTCTTTGGGCTTGGCGATAAGGCAGCCGCGCTTGTGCTCAAGCACGTCATCCTCATCGGAACAGGTCGAGAGGCCGCCCCAGGGTTCAACTGCCACAAAATCACCCTCGGGCTTGCCCCACACAATGAGGTACGGGAAGCCCTCAAAGCTCAGGCGAACGCCCTTGTCCTCGCTCTTTTTGGAAAGCGTGACCTGACGGCTCTCGAGCACGTCAAAGATGGTCTCCGCAAAATCGAAGAGCTCATGTGACAGAGGCAGCGTCTTTCCCACCATGGGGTTCTTGGAGCGGTTGGTCACGTCAATCAATCCGGTCGAGGGAACGGCGGTGCAGAGCTCCGCAGCCTCGTCTTTCTCAAAACGCAACTCGTAGTCCGTATAGGCCTCGCCCTCGTCGAGCGGACACCTAAAGCCGGGGTGTCCACCGATAAAGAAAGGCATGTCCTCGGTGCCCTCGTTGGTAACCTCATAGGAGACACGCACGGCGGCGTCCTCGAGCGTATAGCGGGCGACAAGTTTAAACGGATACGGATAATCGCTCAGCAGCGCGGCGTTATCCTCGGATGCCAGGCACATAGCCAGCTCGTTTGTGCTTTGGCTCAACAGCTTCCACTCCTGCTTGCGCGCAAAGCCGTGGCGGGCGAGCTTCACATGATGTCCGGCAAACGTCATGGCGCTGTTATCGCGCAAACCTCCGCAAATCGGGAAGCAAATCGGTGCCTGGCCGGACCACACGGCGGGATCGCCCTGCCACAAGTACTCGCGACCTCCAGCCTCAATCGAGGTAAACGAGCCGCCGGCCGTGGAGACCTTGATAGAAATCGAATCGTTGGAGAGAGCGTATTCCATTGTCCATCCTTTCGAACAACTGCTTTTTGCTCGCAAGAACCCGTCTCGGCCCTGACCAAAGGACAAACCCGCACGTTCATCGATGCGTCCGGTTTCCCAGCCATGCAACGGGGTACCATACAGACATTGATGCAATTACAGCTGAAAGGCCTTCTTATGCGAACCATCATCCTTTATGCCTCACGCCACCACGGCAATACGAAAAAGCTCGTGGACGCCATCGTCGAGGCGCACCCCGAAATCGATACCCTCGACGTGAAGTCACTCGGGAAAAACGAGTACCCCGACCTGCACGAATATCATCTGATCGGCGTCGCCACGGGCATCTATTACTCCGAGATCGACAAAGATATGGCACGCGTGCTCACGAACGTGCTGCAGCCGCAGGACAAGGTGTTTGGCCTTATGACCTACGGTGGCAAAAACAAGTGGTACGGCAAGGATATCGATGGCATCTGCCGCATGAGGCAGGCCATCTTTATGGGTGTCTACGGCTGCCCCGGCTTTGATACGTGGGGGCCGTTCAAACTCACCGGCGGTGTCCAAAAGGGACACCCGACCGCTGAGGAAATTAAGGGCGCCGTCGACTTCTTCGACAAGATCGAAGACGAGTACGGCGACATCATCGTCGAAGAGTATGCCAAGCGCGAGAAGCGTCTAGCCTACGAGAAGGAGCATCCTGCAGGAGGCCTGGTGGCCGGCGTCAAGCGCACGGCAAAGAAGATCGCTAACAAGCTGTAACTGTAAAGGTGCTTTTGAGCGTTTAACCCATACGGCGGGTCCGAGCAGATTCGGGCCCGCCGTCTTTTTCTATCGTTACTCGGTAAAGGCGTTGCCGACGCTCTGGCCGCCAACATACGTCTCGACGAGGGTGAGCTCATGGTCGAACACGACAAAGTCGGCGTCGCGACCCGGCATGATGCTGCCGCACTTATCCTCGATGTGTGCAGAGCGAGCCGGCACCTCGGTTGCCATGCGGATGGCGATATCGGCGCTGGCGATGCCCCAGTCGACGATGTTCTTGACGCCCTGGGCAAGCGTGAGCACCGAGCCGGCAATGCTCTTGCCGTCGGCGAGCCAGCACAGGTTGTCCTTCATGATGACGTCCATGCCGCCGCTGGTGTAGCTGCCCTCGGGCATGCCGCCGCAGCCAAGGCAGTCGGTGATGAGCACCGTGTGCTGCCAGCCCTTTGCCTGCAGCAGCGCCTTGATGGCGGCAGGGTTCACGTGCTTGCCGTCACAGATGATCTCGGCATAGGTCTCGGGCGTGGACATGGCGGCACCCACGACACCGGGCTCACGGTGATGCAGCCCGCGCTGGCCGTTATAGGTATGCGTAAAGCAGCTGGCACCGGCGTTGATGGCGGCGATGCACTCATCGTAGGTGGCGTCGGAGTGACCGATGCTGGTCACCACACCCTTGGCGTTCAGAGCAGCCGCATAAGCAGCGGCACCGTCGCGCTCGGCCGCCATGGCGCTCTTAACGATGCGACCGCCCGCAGCCTCCTGCCACTGATCGAAGACCTCCTCGGAGGGATCGATAAGATAAGCGGGGTTCTGCGCGCCCACGTGCTTCATGGTAAAGAAGGGGCCCTCCAGGTAGATGCCCTGAATGCGTGCACCGCAGAAGTCGGGGCCGCGACCCTCGTCCGCCTGAGCGATGGCGGCGCAGGCATCCTTGATCTGCTCGACGCCATCGGTGAACGTCGTGGGCAGCCAGCTGGTGGTACCGCGACGGGCGAGCTCGGTCGAGCTGATATCAATGCCCTCGGGATCGTTATCGGTAGTCGAGTGGTTATAGAAGCCATGGATGTGAGTATCGACCATACCCGGTGCGATCCACGATCCCGTGTAGTCCTTAATCTCGCAAGAGGGCTCGTCGGCCTGCCAGGCGCCAAAAACGCCATCCTCGACCATAAGATAGCCGCCCAGTTGCGGGCCTGCCGGCAAGAAGAACTTGTCAGCCTTAATTGCGTACGTGCTCATATGCACTCCTTGCTTCTAAAGCAGTTGACTGTGGTAATGCTTATACCCGATCCATGTAAAAACAAAAAGCGCCCGCCCGCCGTTATGAGCGGACGGGCGCCCTTACAGGGGGACGCGATTAAGCGGTGAAGGGGTGAATCGTCACGCCCTTAACCACGCGGTTGACCGTGCCGGTGGGGCTCGGCGTATCGGGCGTGTTGCCCACGCGCACGGAGTTGAGCAGGCTGATAGCCTGGGCAAACATCACGAACGGCAGGGCAAGGTAGCCCTCGGGAAGCGCCTCGTAGCCCTTAAAGGTGAAGGACTCGCCCTCGTAGACGGTAGCGCCATCCTGCTGAACGGCAACGGTGTGCTGAGCAATCTTGTCGCCACCGATCTCGTTGAGGATGTCGATGTCGTACTGACGGGTGTAAGCGTCGTTGTTGACGAACACGAAGACGAGCGTCTTATCGTCGACGAAGGACTTAGGTCCGTGACGATAGCCCATGGAGGTGTCGTAGGAAGTAGCAACCAGACCGTGAGCGAGCTCGAGGATCTTGAGCTGGCTCTCCTGGGCAAGGCCACCGAAGGAGCCAGAACCCAAGTAGGTCACGCGGTTGAAGTCGCCAGCCAGGTAATCGGCGATCTCAGGCTCACGGGAGATGACCTCCTCGCCCATCTTGGCAATCGTCTCGACCCACTCGGCCTTCTGCTCGTCAGAGGCAGTGTCGAAAATAAGGGTGGAGAGCAGGGTCATGCAGGTGTAGGAACCGGTCATGGCGAAGCCCTTGTCGTTGGCGCGCGGGATGAGCAGCGTCAGCGCATTGGGATCATCGGCGGACTCGACGGCGAGCTTGCCCTCGGGAGCGCAGGTGATGTTGAGGAACTTGACGTTGTGGACGAGCTCCTTGGCAACGGCAACGGCGGCAAGGCTCTCGGGGCTGTTGCCAGAGCGGGCAAAGGAAACCACGAGCGTGGGATCCTCGGCGCGCAGGAAGTCGCGCGGGGCGCTCACGATGTCGGTCGTGGCGATGGGCTTAAAGTCGTAGAGATCAGTGTTGCCAGCGTGACGCAGGTACGGGGCGCAGGTATCGCCAACGTAGTCGGACGTACCGGCACCGGTGAAGACAACGGACAGACGACCCTCGCCCATAGCGCGAGCCTCGGCCAGGAAGGCCTCGATGGCCTCCTTGTTCTCGCGATAGATGTTGAGCGTATCACGCCAAAGCTCGGGCTGCTGAGCAATCTCGGCCGTGGTGATCTGGGCGCCGAGCTCGGTGAGCTCCTCGACACTCTTCTCGAACATTTCTAATACCTCTCTCTAGAAGTAATCCTCTGACGTGCAATTATACACTTCGGTTGGTTATCTGGTAGTAACCAGTTAAATGCAAAGAATCACCATATGGAAACGATGCGAGCACTAGTTACTGCGCTGGTGGTAAACCTTGTATTTAAACTGATCGGCACGAGCAACCGAGAGTGTGTACTCCACTACCTCGTTTGACTCGTTATACGTAGTCCTGACCAAATCGAGCACAGGCGAGCCCTCGACAATTCCCAAAAGGTGGGCATCGGTGGGACGGGCTATGCTCGCATAGAACTCCTCTTCGGCCACGCGAATCTTTTGCTGAAAGTCCTGCTCAATCACATCGTAAAGCGGCTTACGCTCCAGCAGCGGTCGCTTTAGGGACAGAAATTGACGAACCGGTAGATAGCTGCGTTCGACCATCATGGGCATGTTGTCGGCAGAACGAAGGCGCTTGAGCTTAAAAATGCGATCACCGATGCGCAATCCCATATGCTCGGCCAGATTCTTATCGGCCTCCATCTCGCAAAACTCGAGAATCGTGGTCTCGGGTTCTCGACCCATCGCGCGCATCTGCTCGGTAAAGCTGTAGGACTGCATAAGATTGGTTGCTTTTGCCGAACGGTCGGTCACAAAGGTACCGCGACCGTGCTGCCGAACCACCAGTCCTAAACGCTCCAGTTCCTGCAGAGCCAGGCGTACCGTAGTGCGCGAGAGACCATAGCGCTCCGAAAGTTCGCGCTCGGAAGGAATCATGTCACCGGCGCGATATTCATGGTCAATCTTTTCGGTCAGAATATCGACCAGCTGATCGTACAGCGGTTGCTTACGCGCTCCGATCGCCATCGTATCCTCCCTTTTGCTCGAATTCGGCTAACTACCTAGGGTGTTTAGCATTATCTGTCTGGCACACCCGAATCAACAAGAAAACAAAAGCCGCGCGCTCTTTCGAGCACGCGGCTTTTAACATACACATGGCTTAAGGGGTCGGGGTGTGAGCCGCGTAGGGACACACCCCTCAAGCTAGAGCCTTACCAGATGCTCGGCCAGAGACCAAGCGGGCCAGCGCCCAGGATGCCAAGGACGAAGAGCAGGAGAATGCCCTTGGTCGGGGTCCAGCTGTGCTTAGCGAACATGTAGTAAAGCAGCAGCGTAAGCATAAGCGGGACGAGCTTCGGGACGATGGTGTTGAGGGTGTCGGCAACAGAGAAGTTGACCGGATCCTCGGTAACGGTGCCGTAGGTCACGGACTCCATGCCGTTACCCAGATCGGTGACGCCGCACTCGACAGCGTTGCCGTCGGCATCGGAAGCGGTAAGGGCGTTGCCGTCCTTATCGGTCATGGCGATGGTACCGGCCTCAGCGGTCTCGGTATCGATGCCCTCCATACCGGTGAAGTTCTCGGCCTCCTTCTCGGAGACGATCACGGTAGTAGCGGAGAGACCACGGGTGGTGCCGTTGGGGATCTGGAGGTTGATCTGGGTGCCACCCATGGTGACGACCAGGCAACCGACGACGAAGACGCCCATGATGGAAGCGGCACGCGTGAAGGCCTGCATGTTGGCGGTCAGAGCGTCAATAGCGCTGGTGCCAAGCTTGTAGGACCAGTTCATGAGCCAGAAGCGCAGAGCGAACTGGACGACGTTGAAGATCACCAGGAAGATGATCGGTGCAGCGGCGTTGCCGTTGATGGCCATGTTGGAGGTGATGCCGGCCGTGATAGGCACGAGCGTCAGCCAGAACAGGGCGTCACCGATACCACCGAGCGGACCCATTGCGGCGACGCGGACGGCGCGGATCGTGGGGATGTCAACCTTGTTCTGCTCGAGCGAAAGCACGATGCCCATAACAAAGGTGACAAGGAACGGGTGGGTGTTGAAGAACTCCAGGTTGTGGCTCATGGAAGCCGCGAGGTCGTTCTTGTTGGTGTGGATCTTCTCCAGACCGGGGATGATGGAGTAGAGCCAGCCAGCGGCCTGCATGCGCTCGTAGTTGAACGATGCCTGCAGGAAGCAGGAGCGCCAAGCCATCTTGTTGAGGGTCTTCTGGTCGAGCTGCGGAGCAGGAGTGAGATCCTCGTAGTGCTCCGGGATCACATACTCATTAGATGCCATCTTCGAAGTCACCTCCGTCAGAAACAGCTGCACCCTTCAGCTCGGTCTGCTGCTGGAAGTCCCAGAAAGCGATGCCGAAGCCGATGAGAGCGAGGATGAGCAGAGCAGGGGTTGCCAGCGAATCGTTGGCAACGGTGATGAGCGCGAGGCCAAAGCCCATGAGGAAGAAGCCCCACATATCGCGGTTCATCATAACCTTGAGCAGGACGGCGAAGCCGACGAAGCGCATCATGCCGCCTGCAGCGGACAGACCGGTCTGCAGCCAAGTCGGGATGGCGGAAGCGATGGTCTGACCAATGGTAGCGCCAGCGATGAAGAACAGGGTGACGACGACAGCGAAGATCAGGCCGAGCAGAGCCATGGCGAAGTAGTTCAGGCGCTCGATGCCCTTGGTGTCCGCGTTGTGAGCCATGTTATCGGCCGTGGACATAAGCGGGGACATAAGCGTGAAGACCAGGGTAACGCCAAGCTGGCCAAGCAGAGCGAACGGAATGGCGAGGCCGACTGCAGCGTTGGGCTCGAGGCCCGTGGCGATAGCGAGAATGGCTGCCATGATGCCGCCGATGACGGCGTTAGGCGGCTGAGCGCCTCCGATCGGCATGTTGCCGATCGTCATGAGCTGATAGGTACCACCCACGAGAAGACCGGTGTTGAGGTCGCCAAGGATAAGACCGATGACGGCGCCGGTGACGATGGGCTGATAGAGAGACTCGAGGAAGTCAAACTGGTCGATTGCCGCGATGAACGTGACGACGAAGACCAGAGCGATCTGGATGATCGAGTATTCCATCTTGCTCCTCCTTTCAAAATGTATGTACGCACTTTGGATTTCACGTACAGAACGTCAGGGTTTCACTCCTGACAACGTGGATCACGAGGATTACGAGAAGAGCTTGCTCGTGTCCTCAACAGGCGTGCTCGGAACGCGCCTGATCTCCAACTCCACCCCCAATTCCTGCAGCTCTTTAAACGCAGCGACATCCTCGTCGTTAACTGCGACGGAGGTGGCGACTTGGCGCTTTCCTTCCGACATGTGCATGTTGCCGATGTTTACCTTCTTTATAGGCACACCGCCCTTGACGAGCGTAAGCACGTCTTCCGGTGTTTCGGCCACGATGAAGATCTTCTGGCGCGGGCTCGCCTTGCCAATGACGTCGATGGTCTTCTGCAGAGAGAAGAAACGCGTAGCGACGCCGGCGGGAGCGGCCATCTTCATGAGGTTCTGGCGCATGGTGTTGGACGCCACGTCGTCGTTGGCGACGAGGATGAGGTTGGAGCCCAGGGTGGAGTTCCACTGGGTGGCAACCTGACCATGAACCAGTCGGTTATCGATGCGGGTAAGAAGAATGTTGGGTTCTGCCATGTTGATCAGCTTCCTTTCGTTATTTGCTGACGACAGTTACTTGATCTCCTGAATCGCGTAACGCGAAACATCTACGACGGCTCCGGATCGGACTTTGATCTGGACCTTCTCGCCTTCGATGCCTTTGACGGTTCCGTAGATACCGCCGGCGAAAAGAACCTCTTGACCCGGCTTGAGCTCGGTGTGCAGCTCCTTGAAGTACTTCTGCTTCTTCTTCATGTTGATTTGCGACCAGATGGTGTAAATCAAGCCCATGATGACAAGCAGGCCTAAAAGGGCGACCGAGGAGCTCAGGACGTTGGCTCCGAAATCGGCCATTAGATGCCGTCCTCGTCGCCGAAGATATCCTCTTCCTCGGAGCCGGCAACGGATGCGACCGTCTGGGCGGTGACGCCCGTCTGGCCAACGGTCACGGCCTGCTCGCCAAGCTCGGCGAGCGTGGCATTGCCGCGGAGGAACAGAAGCTCAATAACCATGGGAAGGTTGGTGCCAGTCAGAACCTCGACGTTGTCGACATCCTGGGCAATCATCATCGACTGGTTGAACGGGGTGCCGCCAAGCAGGTCGGTAAAGACGAGCACGCCATCGCACTCCTCGCGCATGGCGGTAATAGCGGCGCGGAGATCCTCACCGTAGGATGCGGCCTGGTCGCCCTCAAAAGGAACGACGGTAAAAGCAGGCTGGTCGCCGGCAACCATCGCGATAGCGCTTGCAAGGCCGGGTGCGAACTGTCCATGACCGGTAAGAATAAAGCCAACCATTCAAATTTCCCTTCCGAAGGTGTGTACAATCTGAGTCCGATGATTTTCGGAAGCCAGCGGGCGCTCGCCCTTAAAGCTTCTTGGAAAGCGTTCTTTGAAGACCAGTGGTTTCTAAACTGGTAGTAACCACGTGACGTGTTGTTGTCACTATATCACCCCATAAGAGGTCGCTTTCCTTGATTCATACGGTAAAACGTTTTTGCACCGCTCACGGTGATAAATCGACCGTTTACCGGTCGTTAACACTTCTACCTGCGATTTTGAAACCGTTTCGAAATGCTTTGGCAAAAGATCGGATCTTTTCCTGTGTCTAAACAACGCAGGGCGGCTAAAAATAGCGTGAAGAAAAATTGCAGGTCATTGTGAAGATATGCGAATTGGTCTTTTTGACTTAATACCAGTTAGAACCAGTTTTGAGATTATCGGTGAACGGTAGTTTTCGACCGTTCACCGGTTACTTGCAATCGTTTGCAGTTGTTTTCCCAGATGAATTAGGGAAGCGCGATGGAGCGCTTGCGCGATCACGGGAAGTTTTTGGCATTTGTCCTCATCCCCCGAACGCCAAACTCCGGCATCCAAAATGAGCTAATAGCTCACGCTAATCGTTTTCAATCATTACTTACTCAGTATACGTAATTATTTATCGTTTATCGTTAATTTTGATATGATACAAGTATCATCCAAAACGCCGATTGGAGGGGTTATGGTCCACCGAAACGCATCTATATCGAATGAAACCATCAGCCGCGAACAGACGATAGCCAAACTGAGGAAGCTCGCTCGCATCTGCAAATGGGCCACAATCTGCATTACCACAGCGCTCGCTCTGGGACTCCTCGCAGTCATTGCGATTGACCTTCTACTTATATTGCCCGGCCTCTCCCAAGGGTCGTGCCTCCAATCCGTAGAACTTCAAGCCGGCGAAGGGCCGTGCCTGGCTATTGTCGGTACCGATGCGCAGGCCCCACTTATGCTCGTCGCACACGATGGCCACACTGCCATAGGGAGCCTCTTGATGACATGCCTCGCGCTTACCATCGCGATAAGCGTGCGCAGGCTTTTCTTCAACATTGAAAAGGAAGGCAGGCCCTTTGACCTTGAATGTAACCAGACACTTCGTCGAGTAGGACATTTATTCCTTATCGGCGGCGTTGCCGTGAGGCTTCTTGGTGCCGTAATCACGGGAATGATACTCTTAGGATTTGGCGGCAGCTTTACGGATGCGTTCGCCGGCCAGTTATTCGAGCCCTCCATGCTCTTTGCAGGCCTGATTATTTGCCTGATTGCCAGCATCTTCCGCTACGGGTATATCCTGCAAAAACAAGATGACGAGTTGCTCTAGGAGGAATCCATGATTATTCTGCGGCTTGACCGCATGCTCGCCGAACGCAAGATCTCATCCAAAGAGCTTGCGGAACGCGTGGGCATCTCCCAGGTCAATATGTCACGCATTAAGACGGGCAAGGTTTCTGCCATACGTTTTTCAACTCTTGACGCGATATGTCGGGCACTCGACTGCCAACCGGGCGATGTACTGGAATATATATCCGACGATGAAGCCGATAGCCTTTTTGGACTTAAAGATGAATAGCCATAATTAAGCCGCCAATCACGCCCTCAACGCAAAAAGTCCGCCAGAACGACTTCCGTACTGGCGGACTTTCTGCTGTCTATCGGCTAGATGCTCGATGAGCCGTGCGACTCTTTACGCAAACAGGCCGTAGATGCTGATGTTGGCCTTGGCGTAGAGGCCGTTAGCATACTCGGTCCACTTGGAGCTGGCGCTCGAAGCCTGCGAAGAGTACTGCTGGTAAGCAGTGTAGTAGGCGGTCATGGCCTGCTTATAGGTGGCGCTATCGGCCGTAAAGGCATCGTCGGCAAAGGCCTTAGCGTAGGTGCCGTTCTCGTCCTTCCAGGTACCCTTCGAGCTATCCCACTCGTCGCCGGCAAGGTTGATGATGTAGTCGGCGTAATCCTTGCTCGCGGTGTCCTCATTGCCGTCAGAAGGCTCGGTCGGAGCGGTCGGCATGCTTGCGGAGCTATCGCCCACCTTCTTCTTGTAGAGCTTCTGCAGCGTCGCGGACTGGCGGACGATCTGCTTGGCCTGGTCCTTGGACACGCCATACTGCGTGGCCATGGTCTTGTAGTCCGAAGTGCCGATGGATTCCTCGGCGTACTGCTTCATCTCCTTAGAGGAGACGGTAATGCCCTCGTCCTCGGCAGCGTCGAGCAGGATCTTGTTGCGCACGTAGGACAGGATGACGTCGGCAGAAGGAGCGGTGTAGTTGCCATCGCTATCCTTGACGGTGTCGAGGCTGTACTGGCTCTCGATGGCCTCGCGCGCGGTGATGTCGCTCTTCTTGCCGTTGTAGCTATAGCTTGCCACGGTCGAATCGAGCTGGTCCTCGGTCAGGGTCGACGAGCCGACACCCTTGCCGCCAAAGCCACCATTGCCAATAAAGAAGCCGACCACGGCGGCGATCACGACGGCAACCACAAAGGCGGCAATCATCGTCTTCTTGTGCCTGGATGCATGGTCGTCTTCATCGGAACCCAGAATATCGTCGTCCTCATCCTGGGCCTCGGGCATCAGATTCTCGTCAGCGGCATCCGCGGCAATCTGAGCCTCCAGTCGGGCGTCCCCCTCCTCGGCCGTCGTGCCGGCGGCAATGTGCTCGGCAGACGTACCGGCGACCAGATCGATCTTCTCGTCCTCGTCACCGTCGGGGCCTTCGCCGCGCTCGATGATCTGGATGCCGTCGATCTCGTCCTTCTCGTCCTTCTTTTGAATCAGACCCATATCAGTTACTCCTTGTTAGGAAACATAGTCCGCAATAGAATACGCCCGACAAAGCGCCGGGCGTATTGATTCTCAGGTTATACGCAAACACTTAAGTACTATTTAGGCGTTTGCAGTCTGCATGCCTTAGGCCAGGTGCGCGATAACGGCATCGGCAAAGGCCTGCGTGCCCACAGCACCCTCAACGGAGCCGGTCTGGGCACGACGAACGTCGCCGGTAACCTGCTCACCCTCGTCGAGCGTGGCAGATACGGCGGCACGAATGCGATTGGCAGCATCGTTCTCGCCCAGGTGATCGAGCATCATAGCCGCGGACAGAATCTCGGCCGTGGGGTTAGCGATATCCTGGCCAGCGATATCGGGCGCGGAGCCGTGCGTCGCCTCGAAGATGGCGCAGTCGGCACCGATGTTGGAACCCGGAGCCATACCCAGTCCACCTACCAGACCGGCGCACAGGTCGCTCACAATGTCACCGTACAGGTTGGGCAGCACCAGGACATCGAAGTCGTTGGGGTTCTGGACCAGGCCCATGCAGGTGGCGTCGACAATCTTGTCGTTGAACTCGATATCGGGATAGTTGGCGGCCACCTCGCGCGCAACGCGCAGGAACAGGCCATCGGTCGCCTTCATGATGTTGGCCTTATGCACGGCCGTCACCTTTTTGCGGCCGCAGCGGCGGGCGTACTCAAAAGCGTACTCCACAATGCGGCGGCTCTTGGCGATGGAAATCGGCTTGATTGAGATGGCGGAATCCGCGGCGAAGGTCTTCTGGCCCGAGCGCTCGACGAGCTGCGAGAGCTCCTCGACCTCGGCAGCGCCCTCATCGAACTCGATGCCGGCATAGAGGTCCTCGGTATTCTCGCGCACGATAACCAGGTCGACGTCGCGGAAGCGCGAGCCGTCGCCCGGCTGCGACAGGCAGGGGCGCACGCAGGCGTACAGGTCAAAATGCTTGCGCAGGGCGACGTTAACGCTGCGGAAACCCGTGCCGACCGGCGTGGTGATGGGGCCCTTGATAGCAACCTTGGTCTCGGCGACCGCATCGAGCACATGTTGGGGCAGCGGCGTGCCAAACTCGTCCATGACGCCGGCACCGGCCTCCTGGACGTTCCAGTTGATCTGGACACCAGTGGCCTCGACCACGCGGCGCATAGCCTGCGTAATCTCGGGACCGATACCGTCACCAGGAATCAGGACTACATCGTGCGCCATAATCTGTTACTCCTCGTCTTCGGCGTCGTCAGATTTTTTTTACGCTAGCACGCTTCTTCTTTTTGGAGAGATCCAGGCCAAAACGTTTAACAAGCATTTCGCAAATCTCGCTCGAACGGGCCTTGAGATAGCTACCCTTGCCGTTCTCGGCATCGAACTTAAGGCGCAGCGCGAGCTTCTCGGCGACCTCGGCGTCAATCTCGCCCCGGCCAAACTCGTACAGGCAACCGAGCATGTCGCGATACTCGAGGTCGCCGTGGTAGCACTGGATGGCCTCGTCCAGGATGGGCCAAGCCTCGCGCGAACGCTCGACGCTCGTGGCGCCCCACACGCACAGCAGGCGGAAGGCGGCATAGCGCAGCGTGGACGAAATCTCATCGAACAGCGCGGTCTCGGCGCCCTCAAAGGCATCGCCCAGCTGCTCGGGGCAGGTGGTGGCGAGCGCCGCCAGGGCATCGAGAGCCTCCCAGCGGGTCTGAGCCTCGGGGCGGTCGAGCGCCTCGATCAGCGGGGGCACGCAGGGCACGACGCGCTGCGGATCGCGCTCGGCAAGCAGGTGCAGCACGCGGGCGGCAAACTGACGGATGCGGCGCGTGGGGCAGCCGAGCTCCTGGACCAGGCGGTCGACGGCGTTCTCGTTCTCCTCTGCCAGCTGGAGCTGTGCCAGCTCCTCGTCGGTGAGCTGTTCGTCTTTGTTTTCTGCCATAGTTACCTCTTTTTACTATTTCTTAGCGTGCTTGTCAGCACCCTTGCTGTCATCGGTGACCGAGATGAGCTGTCGGTCGGCCGCGCCATTGCGACGCGCACGGCGGCGCTCCTCGGCATCGCCCGCGTCGGCGGCGGCGCGGTGAGCCTTGTTAACGTTAAAGACCTCGTCGTGTTTGCGCCACGGACCGACGGACTCGCCAAAGCTCATCTTAAGGCCGGCGATAAAGCCGCCGAGCCAGCCGATCGGCGCAAACTGCACCAGCGGGAACAGCGAGAACACCCAGGTCAGCAGGATGACTGCCGCCGCTCCCGCAAAGTTGGCAATCCAGTAGTCGCGCTTGGTGATGACGCGCTTTTCGCACGCCCACTGGCCGCACAAAAAGCCAATGTAGATCGCGAAGAGAAAGAGCACCAGCGCAAGCACCACGAACGTCCAGCTCATGGGCGCTACTCCCCGTGATGGTGGCCGCAGCAGCACTCGTGGCCATCATCATGGCCGTGGCCGCCGCAGCACTCGTGGTCCTCGCCATGGTGGTGGCCGCAACCGCACTCATGGTCGTCGCCGTGCTCGCCGCAACCGCAGCCGTCCTCGTGAGCACCGTGCTCTTCGGGACGATACTGCGACCAGTCCAGACCGGCGGCGATGGCGTCGGCCTCCTCCTTATAGAGGACCGTGATGGCCTGGGTGCCCAGCTTGGCACCACCGATGGCATCGAGCATGTCGTAGAGCGTAAAGGCCACGTCGGCGCCGGGCAGCGCAAGCTCGCGATCGTCGGCATAGGCGAGCGCCAAGCGCAGGTCCTTGATGAAGTCCTCGACCATAAAGCCGGGATTGTAGTCGCCGTCGAGCGCCTTGGTAGCCAGGCTCTCCATGGCGCCGGACTTGCCGGTACCGCCCAGGATCATCTGGCGGGTCTTCTCCAGATCAAGGCCGCTCAGCTCGGCAAATGCCATGGCGTCTGCCATGCCGACCATGCAGGCGCCCAGCGACACCTGGTTGGCGAGCTTGGCAGCCTGGCCCTTGCCGGCGCCGTCGAAGCAGCAGATGTTGGCCGCAAAGGTGGCAAGGATGTCGCGGACCGGCGCGATGTCGTTCTCGGTAGCGCCCACGATAGCCGTGAGCGTACCGGCGATAGCGCCCGACTCGCCGCCGGTGACGGGGCAGTCAAACGCCATGCGACCAGAAACCTGGGCGGCCTCGGCAATGTCTCGGGCAAGCTCGGGCGAGCTCGTGGTGAGGTCGATCAAGACCGCGCCGGGCTTAGTGCACGCGAGCAGGCCGTCGCCCGCCAGGTAGAGTTCCTCGACCTCGGAGGGATAGCCCACCATGGTAAAGACGACATCGGCGTTCGCCGCGGCATCGGCCGGCGTATCTGCCCAGACGGCGCCGCGCTGGATAAGCGCCGCCGCCTTGGACTTGGTGCGGTTGTTGACCGTGACGGGATAGCCGGCGTCCAGAATGTGGCCGGCGATGGGGGCACCCATGATTCCGGTGCCGATGAATGCGACGGAGAGCTTGTTTGCCATGAAACCTTTCCTTTTGGGTTGGGTGTTGTTACCAGGTTGAATACTCGGTGCCAGCGTTTGGGCTGTGAGTCGAGGGCGATTACGGACGCAGCGCTTGCCTACTGACCGCGCACGCGGCGGGCGATACGGTCGGAAAGCGACGCCTTGTCGGCGCGGTTCTTACCCCAAAACGCGCAGCCCACCATGCCGGGGCCCACGTGCGAGCCGATGGTGGGACCCACGGAGCCGCGAATGATCGTGACGTCGGCGCAACCCTCCTCCTTGCGGATGGCGGCTTCGAGCCAGTCACCATCCTTTTCGGCATCGGCCGTCATGATGGCGATGGGCATGGTGCGATCGGGCACGTAGTTCTCGCGGAACGACTTGAGGATGGACTTGAGCGCCTTCTTGCGGCCGCGGTTGACGCCGATCAGCGACAGCGAGCCGGCCAGGTCGTAGGAGAGCTCGGGCTTGACGTCGAGCTTTGCCGTGAGCTGCGCCGCCGCGGGAGGAATGCGGCCGCCGGCAGCCAGTGCGTCGAAGCTCTCGAGCGTAAAGTAGCCGTGCACGTAGGTCTTTGCCTCGTTTGCCCAATCGACCAGCTGCTTGGCGGTCAGTCCCGCCGAACGCTGGCGCACGGCCTCGAGCGCCAAGAGCGCACCGGTCGCGCAGGGCAGAGCGTTGTCGACCACGTAGAGCTCAAAGTTGGGATACTCGGCGCGCACGACATCTGCCGCCTGGCACGCGGAGTTGTAGCTCGACGACAGCGCCGAGGTAAAGCACAGGTAGACCGTGGGCGTGCCCTCTTTGGCGCACTCGGTAAAAAACTCGATATAGCGACCGAGCGACACAGCCGAGGTGGACACGCGGGCACCGGCGCGCATGCGGTCGTAGAACTCCTTAGGGCTCATGCTCGACCAGATGTCGTCTGTGCGCTCCTCGCCATCGATAATGAAAGGGAAACCCAGGATATCGACATCGAGGTTCGCGGCGACCTCGGGGCTAAAGTCGCAGCAGGTATCGACGACGATGCGGCAACGGTTCGAATGACCGGCGGATGCGGCCTTGTCCATCAAAGCGACTCCTTACGTAAAAAGGCGGCCACCCGCATGGGATGGCCGCCAACCGTTAACTCATGCAAGTTAACGTATTTTACTCGTCAAGTGTTTCGATGCGGGGCTTGATGATGCCATATCCACCATTCTTACGGTGATACACCACATTGATGAGACCGGTCGTCGCGTTCTCGAACACGTAGAAGTCGTGGCCCAGCAAATCGGTCTGCACCAGCGCCTGCTCCTCGGTCATCGGGGTGACATCGATGACCTTCTCGCGGACGAGCAGGTCGTCGTCCTCCTCGGGCAGCAGCAGGTCGGCCAGATCCTCAACGCGCTCGACCGGCGCGACATCCGCGGCACTGGCACCACCCTGGCGGTTGTCCACGACCTTGGTCTTGAACTTGCGCAGCTGGCGGGTGACCTTATCGGCGGAGAGGTCGATGGCAGCATACATATCTGAGCCGTGCTCGGCAACGCGAATCACAGAACCGCGGGCACGAACCGTGACCTCGACGATTGCCGGGTTGGGGTTCGAGGGGTTCTTCTCATAACGAAGCACGACGTCGACTGTCATGGGCTCGATATCGAAAACCTTGAGCGCCTCGCCGATCTTCTCATCCACATGCGCACGCAGAGCATCGGTTACCGTCGTCTTGCGTCCAGAAACCTTGATATCCATACGTGGCTCCAATCTGCCTCGGGGACTTACTGTACTGGCTATGTACCCATTGCCGTGCATTTAATCACCCGAATTCCCAAAGACCCGAATAACGATTGCTTGATACCGCATACCGAAGTCTCGCACTTTTCCGTGGCAAAGTGCGCTATAGGAAGGCGTCGGCAAAGCTAGTTTTTCTCCTGGAAATCAGCTTTTACCTGCCGTTTTTACCAAAATAGAAAAGCCGGGCTCCCCTATTGGGGAGACCCGGCTATGCGTGTTGAAACCGTGAAGAAGCGCCTCGTTCAATGTATGGCAGGCGCCACCCCTAGCAATAACTAGCTATTGAGCTTGTTGATGTCATCGTCGGTGATGGTGCCCTCCTGGCTAGACGACGGGCTGGCGCCGTTGTCGTTGGAGGCGTCGTCATCGGAGGACTCGGTCTCGTTGGATGTGGAGTCGGATGCCTGCACATTGGCCCCCGAAACAGTCTTGGCGGTAAGGTCATAGGGCATCTGACCGTACCAGACGCAGTGGACCGCCTCGAGCGTGCCGTCGACCGTGATGCCATCGAGGGCATCGCTCACGGCACGGCACAGCTCATCGTTAGAGCTAAGGCCTGCGACGCCAAGCGTGGAGGGCGCCTCGAGCGTGCCGACATAGGAGATCTGGCCCATCAGACGCGCGAGGTAGCCACCAGCCGTGGAATCACAGATCACGTAATCGACCTCGCCCGACTCGAGCGCCTCAAAGCACTCATTGATGTTGGAGAAGGTCTTCTGGTTAGCGGTGATGCTCTGCTTGGCGAGCGCTTCCTGCGAGGCCGAGGAGGTCTGAACGCCCAGGGTAGCGGTGTTAAGCGTTTCGGTGGAAACGCTCAGCGACTCGCCGTCACTGCTCTTGCCGAATACGGCGGGGGCGTCGTACAGACAGGTGCCAAGCGAGCTGATATCGCCGTCCGTAGACCTGACGTCGCCAATGAAGATATCGGCCTTTTTATCGCTGAGCGCGGAATCGGCCGAGGACGCATCGACAAAGGCAACCTTGAGACCCATGCGGCATGCGAGGGCACGAGCGGCATCGACCGCATAGCCCGTGAGGTTTCCGTCGGCATCCTGCATGGCTTGCGGGGCATCGGAAGTATCGAGGGCGACCGTCAGGGTTCCCGGCGTGACCAGGGCATCGTCCGATACCGTGGGGGTAACGGTCTCGCGCTCGATCTGGTCGATCGTGGGCGTCGTGAACGTGGACAGTGGATTGAACGCGCATCCACACAGGCCCAAAACGGCAATGACCACCGCGGTCCCAGCACCTAACCGAGCCGCATGCATCAAGCTGCCCCTCACCATGTCCGCTACCCTGCCTTCTGTGTCGTATACGATCCGTGCCCTGCACGGAATATCGGGTTGTTCCCACCAGCTGACCTGGTATTTGACCCCACACTTGCGCACCGGGGCGTTTGCTCGGGAGGCCGCAGCCACCTTCACGACTGGCCCGCTCGCCCGCGAGGCGGTATTGCCCCAAAGAAAGTAGAACGGACGGTGCGGCTTACATCTAGGACGCGCCATGATCGCGCCGCGCGCACGCGGTCGCTTACGTGGATCCCTTTGACCGCGTCTGTCTTGGACTAGGATGGGCATTTCGTCCGTCCGCAACCACAGCCTGGCAGGAACGTAGCGCATTATAGCTAAGTTCAAGCTATAGTTTAAGGTTAGGGACGTTATTCGCATCGCGAGCACAGATTTCGCAGGTCGGGGCGGACCATTCGTGCCCCCATGAAGCCCGGGGCTCCCCCACGGGGAGCCCCGGGGCACCCGTCTCAGGGTGCCGTGTGCAAAAAACGGCAAATATGAGTACTGCTACCAATTTAGTAGCAGCGTATTTCCGCCCCACGAGCCCTTTTTGAGTTCCGCACAGCCCGCTTGGCGCCAAGATATTCCACATTCGTTTATTATCTCTTCGCTGAATCCAGTTTTTCGGCCCAAGTTTCTTTATTTTTGCTGTCACTAATCTAGTAACAGTACTCATATTTGCCGGTTTTTGCACATGGCATATAAACAGACCCCCTATAAAGCCATAGTTTTACGCCGGCTTGAGCCCAAAGCACGCTCGGAGCGTATTCAGCAGAGCATCTTGCCTCTTTCGACGAGCCTCTACACGATTCTGATATCGTTTACCCATACGCTGGTGGATGCGCCATGCGAGCGCTTCCATCGCTTCCATGTCGCAGAGCATCTCGTTGTTGACCGTCGCGACCTCGATTCCCATGGACGCCAAACCCGTATTGCGTTTTTCATCGTGAATGCGCCCGCCGCGAGACGAATGGCCCTGCTCACCGTTGTATTCCAGGTCAAACCGAGCTGCTTCCTGATAGGCATCGCAAACCGCATGCGGCATCCCCGAGATCGCCTGCGCACGGTCGTTGAACTCGATCTTGTGGTCGGTCTTAAAGGGACCGCAGGCAAATCCGCCATAAGAAAACGGAAGCGAAAACATGGCAAGCATGATGCATTCCATGGGTGAGCGCAGGTTTTCCGACAGAAAGGGGCACAGCCGCCGCAGCTGCTTGGCCGCGCTCCCCTTGCATGCCGCAAGGTAATCTGCCAGGCGATCGGGCGTCAGCACTGGCTCGACTTCAAAGTAGCCCACGTCTACCGGTTGGTCCTTGTCCTTTGCAAGTCTATTCGTAACAGGCGAGGTGTAGGGAGGCAGATACTTCCCGCGATCGCTCAGTGAAATCTTGGAGCACAGTTCCTGGGCCAGGGCAAACGCCTGGATACAGCCGACCTCGCGGGCGACGGCAACACAAAGGGCCTCGGGAGACAGGCTGTACACCCCCGGTTCCACCTCTAGAATCGAGCCGGCGGGCAACCCGGAGCATACGGACCAGCCCACGCCAAGAATGCGGCGACGCTGCGCTGCAGACCCTACCAGCAAGCACAGATCTTCTTGCACCTCGCCGCTTTTGGCTCCAATCCGCACCAAGTCGGGAAGATAGATGTCCTCGGTCGAGGGCGACGACGTGCGCAGCACACGGCGCTCTTCATCGGGCTCAAGGTCCTTCCAGCCGATGTAGCCCATCTGTCGGCGCTCGGCTCGAATCATGCGCAACGCCGAGGCGCCCGCCAGGATCACGGAAGCCGCTAGCTGCTCTTTTGTCGGTTTGTTGCACTGCCTGATTGTTACCGCCACATGAATCACCCCTACCAAACGCGTGCGATAGCGAGGCCATCAACGGCCGCGGCACCGGCGCGCCTGAGTTCCGCCGAAGCCGCTGCCATCGTCGCGCCCGTGGTGATAACGTCGTCGATAAGCAGCAGGCGGCGGCCCCGCACGTCCTCAACGGTCTCGTACATGCCTCGGGCGCGTTCACGGCGTTCTTCACGACCGAGTTCACGCTGGTCGCCATGGCCGTACTTGACGAGGGCATCGAGCAGTGGGACACCCGACAGCTCGCAAAATGGGCGCGCGATGGCTTCCATATGATCGAAGCCGCGCCGCCGAAACGCCGCCGCCGTCGCGGGCACAAACACCACTGCATCGGCGCCGGACAACACACCGCCTAAGCGCTCGGGTGCCGCGGCCTGGGCATGTAAAGCGGTGTCGTATAGCAGCTCTGCCAGATACGGCGCCAGGCGTCGCTCGCCCGCGTCTTTGTACGCTTTAATGATCCGCGGCAGCGGATGCGTGTAAACGGCACATGCCAGGCACCGGTCAAGCGCTTCGGCCATCGCCGAGGACGTACCCTCGACCGAGCACTCGGTGCACAGCAAGTCTCCAAACGGGGCGCCGCATCGAGTGCAGCTATGCCGCGGGTCGATGAGCGCAAGCGCCGCCAAGCAATCTTGGCAAATAAGCGCACCGGAGCGCTCACAGCCGGCGCATCGCGTGGGCGACAACGCCTCAAGCGCCTCGTGCGCCGCCCGCTCGGCAAACGGCAGCAATTCGTCCGCAAACGGTAGGATGTCGGCACCTTGCAGGCACCCCAACACATTCAAATGTCTCTTCACGACACAACCCTCCCTACGTTCGGTCGCAGGGAGGGTTGTTGATTCAGCGCTATGGTACCCCGACGCGTTTGGGGTCAGGCAGGTTAAATCCGTTTGTGGACGCTATTCGCCGGTGGGCGGTTGCGATGCGGACGAGTTTTGGTTCGAGCCCTCGCCACCATCTTGACGCGGCTTGCGGGAACGACGACGGCGACGGCGCTTCTGGCCCTGGTCGGCCGAACCCTCGCCACTACGATCTTCGCGCTGCTCGCGTTCGTCGCGAGCAGCGCCGTGCGCGGCCTTGGCGACCGCCCCTCCGCCATCTCCGGGGCGACGACGTGTGACCTTGACCTCGCCATCCGAGACTTGATCGGCCACGGAGGGCACCGAGGGCTTTTGCTGCGTGCCCGAGGAATGGCGACGACGCGGACGCGGGGCGCGCTCGTCATCGTTGCGCTGCTTGCCACCCTTGTCGGCAGGCGTATCGGAACCCGAACCACCCTTGGAAGCGGCACCAGCCTCGCGAGCAGCTGCGGCGCGGAAAGCGTCCTCGCGCTCCTCGCTCGACAGATGACGGCGGCGGCGACGTGTGGGGTTCATGCCACCGCCGCGATTCTGCTGCTGGGGCTGCTGAACCTCACGCTCGCGAGAGGCGTTCTTGCCCGCGGCTGCAGCCTCGGCAGCATCGCCCGAGCCCGCGCGCTTGCGACGACGACGTCCACCGGCGGCCTCCTCGACCTCGGGCGTCTCGGACTTGCCACGGCCCTTTCCACGGCCACGACCCTCGCCCTGGCTCTGACCGGCACGGGCATCGGAATCAGCATCACGGCGACGGCGCTTGGGCATCGACGTGCCGGCCAGACGGTCGGCACTCGACAGACCATCGCCCACGTCGACGCCGTTCTCGCGATCGAGTTCCATGAGCGCCAGGCGCATCTCGGGCGACTCGATGCGTTCGAGCACGTCGCGCGTCACGCAATCGGGGCGGCAGTTGCAGCCCTGCTCGGCGGCCTTCTTTTTGCAGCCCTCCGAGCACGTCATATCGGCCAGGTTGACCTTAAAGACTTTGCCGTTCTCCAGGCGCAGCACCAGCTGCTCACGCGGCGTGTCATATTCCTGAATACGCGCCTTGCCAAGCGGCGTATCGATGAGCGTCTTCTTTTTGGGCGCGCGGCTCTTAAAGTCCTTGTACGCCTCGAACTCATAGCGCAGGCAGCACATCAGGCGGCCGCATACACCGCTGATCTTGGACGAGTTAAGCGGTAGATCCTGCTCTTTTGCCATACGAATCGAGACGGGCTCAAACTGTCCGCCAAAGCGCGTGCAGCAGAGCTCCTGGCCGCACTGGGCATAGCCGCCCACCAAGCGGGTCTCGTCGCGCACGCCGATCTGGCGCATGTCGACGCGAATGTGCAGCGTCGAGGAAAGGTCCTTGACGAGCTGACGAAAATCGACGCGCTCCTCGGCCGCAAAATAGAACACGGCCTTCTCGCCGCCAAACAGGTACTCGACGCCGACCGGCTTCATCTCGAGGTCGAGCTCCTTGACCAGGCGACGGAAATCGACCATGGCCTCGTCGCCTTGGATGGCCAGATCATCGGCAAGCTGCAGGTCGATGTCGCTCGCCACGCGCAGCACGGGCTTGAGCGGCTGGCCGATCTCGTCCTGCGGCACCTCGAAGGGGTCCGCCGTGACCAGGCCGATCTCGGTTCCGCGCTCGGTGGAGCAGATAGCATAATCGGCCTCGAGGATATCCAGATCCTGCGGGTCGAACCACAGGTCGCGCGAGGCGTAGGTAAACTTAACGGGTACGACTAACGGCATTTCAGTGCCTTCCTGATATCGAACAGCATGACCTCGATGGCCAGCTGGGGAGTAACGTTTCTGGCGATGTTGCGCTCGGCGGTTGCGACCGCCTCGAGTGCCTGGTTGGCACCCGCAACATTGGTCGCGGCGGCAAGCCGACCGATCGTGTCGCGCACATCCTCGTTCACGACGCCGGCCGCCTCATCCTGAAGCGTCAGCAGCACGTCGCGCATGAGCGTCCGCGCGCTCGCCAGCGCTTCCATGATACCCGAACGCTCGCGCGCGTTGAGTTCGCGCTTGTTGCGGTCCTCAAGCTGCTTCAATGCTCCACGCGACAGGTAGTCGGCATTTTGCTCGAGCACCTTTTCCTGCGTGGACTTGACCTCGGCCAACGGCGCCTTGACGGCGACGATGAGTGACTTGGCGCGGCTGAGCACGTCGGCCTCGTCGGCGGCAATGAGTGAGTCGATGGCACGGACCATCTGACGGCGGGCGTCCTGGCGCTCGGCGCTCTTAAGGAACTCGATGCCGCGCGTGGGACTCCCCGCCACGGCGACCGCCATGCGACAACGCGTGAGATCCTGACCCGTCGCGCGGCTCACGGCCTGCGCGGCCACGGTGGGCGACACCAGCCGAAACGGCACACACTGGCAGCGGCTCACGATGGTGGGCAGCATCACGTCTGCCGAGGTGCCCAGCAGGATGAACATGACGCCCTCGGGCGGCTCCTCGAGTGTCTTGAGCAGTGCGTTGGCGGTGTTAGCGCGCAGCTGCTCGGCACGGTCGATGATGTAGACCTTGGCCTTGGCACGGATGGGCGCCAGCGGCACGTCATCGAGCAGCTCGCGGGTCTGGGCAATGAGGTAGCCCGTGGCGCTCTCGGGCGTGTAATAGTGCACGTCGGGGTGTGTGTGCCGCGCAACGCGCACGCAGCTGTCGCATGCGCCGCAGCCGTCCTGCTCGCACAGGAAGGCCTGGGCGAGCGCCCATGCGGCATCGAGCTTGCCGGCGCCGGGAGCGCCCAAAAACAGATAGGCGTGCGATGCGCGGCCGCTGGCGACGGCGTTGGTCAAAAAATCGCGCACGCGCTGTTGGGTGTCGAGCTTGGCCAGCAGGCTTGCCTGAGCGGGGGCCATGTTACTCGGCCTCCTTGGCAAGCGCGGCGACGACGGCGTCTTGGGGAATGTCGAGACCGTACGCGCGAACCAGCTCGACCGTCTGCGCGAAGACGTCTGCGATCGACGCAGTGGCGTCGATGAGCTTTACGCGGTCTGGCTCCTCGGCAGCAATGGCACAAAATCCCTGATAGACGCGCTCCTGGAAGGCCATGCCCTTGGCCTCCATGCGATCCGCCGCACCACGGGCTGCCATGCGCAGCGCCGCCTGCTCGGGCGTGATGTGATAGACGAGCGTGAGCGCCGGGTGCGTTCCCGCAACGGCCAGGTTGTTGGCATCGCGCACCATCTGGCGATCAAGGCCGTCGGCAAATGCCTGATAGCAGGTTGTGGAATCGTAGAAGCGGTCACACAGGACCACCTTGCCGGCCGCGAGGGCGGGAGCTATGACCTCGTGCACCAACTGGGCGCGCGCTGCCTCGTAGAGCAGCAACTCACAGGTGTCGCCCATCGCTGTATTGGCGGGGTCGAGCAGCAGAGCGCGGATCTTTTCGCTAATGGCGGTACCGCCCGGCTCGCGCAGGCTCACAACCTGGTAGCCAGCGAGTTCGAGCGCGCGGGCAAGCAGACGCGCCTGCGTGGACTTGCCGGCGCCGTCGACGCCCTCGAGCGTGATAAAGCTATGTTGAGCGGGCTCAAAAGCCATGGGCGCAGCCCCTTCCTACAAGGCGCGTAAATGCAGATATATCAACCAAGCCATGATACCCCAGTGCTCGGCGCGTCCCCAATGGCTAATGGTGCCTTTCCAAAGTTGCGGTGAAATAGGGACTGGTTGAAGCCCTGAGACCGCCAAACAGTCCCTATTTCACCGCAACTTATGATGGGGAATTTTGGACGCTGGGTATAATCGTCGTATTGCATTGAAATGTGGCGAAAGGAGTGGCAATGTCTCGGTATTGCGCCTCGTGCGGCAAACTTCTTGCAGATGATGCCAAGTTCTGCACCTCATGCGGTGCACCCGTTGAGCAGACAACCGCAAGCAATGGCCAACCCGCGTTTGAGCAGACCGGCTTCCTCGATACGTCGCAAGCTAAGCCGGACGACCCCCTCGCCTATCGCCCCGACCCCGCCGCCAGCCCCGCAGCGGTCGAAACGACGCAGCGCATATCCGTCGCGGACACCCCGCCCCAACAGCAACCGGCATCTACGTACGCGCCTGATTCACCGCAGGCCCCCGCCGCCAAAAAGAGCAGCACCAAGGCGCTTATCGCCGTTATCGTTGTGCTCGTGGCAATTATCATCGCCTTGGTCATCTTTTTTGTGATCAAGCCTTTCGACAACGCCGCCACGCAAACGACTGCCGAGATTACTAAGCTGCACCATGATGTTGACGATGATGACCTCAAGCCTCTCGACGACCCCAATAGCCTTTTTGACGATGATGACGAGGATGGCAGCCAGGCGACCCTCTCCGAGCAAAACCTCTACCGTCGCCTGAGCGAATACTACGACTTGCTCGAAGATCTCGATAACCAGGTCCGTGCCTGCGCAGAGGCGTTCAATGGCGGTTATCTGGAAGAGGACCGTACCGCCCGTCAAAATCTCGCCGACGTCGCCGAGCGAACGGAGGACACCATCGAGCAGTATTACGATATCGTCGAGGACCTGGACGTCCCCATGAGCTCCAAGAACTACAGCTCTTGGAAAGACATCGTTGCCCTGTATGACGACCTGGACCACCGCATCGACGCGATCTGCGATGCCTGGGAGATCAGCCTAAAGTACGCAAAGCCCGCGGACCATAAGGACGAAATCGTGGCGCCGCTGTCGCGCGACAACGTGGCGGGCACCAATGACAACAAGTACCGTCAGGACTTTGAGGACCGCTATCCCAGCGCCAAGCCTGTCGAGGTGAACTAGTCGCATGCGACGTTCTTAAACGACCAGTCATTCAAGAACGTCCCCAATGACTACGCAAAAAAACGAGCGAGGATCATGGGACCCTCGCTCGTTTTTGTTTTGGGCTATGTTTCGGCTGCGCCGCTACTTGTCGGCGGCCGCCTTCTTGGTGGTCGTCTTTTTCGCGGCAGTCTTCTTGGCGGTCGACTTCTTGGCAGCAGTCTTCTTTGCTGCCGTGGTTTTCTTCGCCGTGCTCGCCTTGGTCGCAGTCTTGCGGCTGCGGGCGGGCTTCTTCTCCTTGGTCGGGCAGTCCATGTTGACGCAGATACGCCACGGACCGCGCGCCGTGTTGACCACCACGATGGGGGCGCCGCACTCGGGGCAGGTCTCGCCCGTCGCCTCGAGCTTGCCGCGCGCCGGCAGCGGATAGCTCACGCCGCAGTCATCGTAGTTGGTGCAGCGGATAAAGCGCTTGCCGCTCTTCTCGCTCTTGTGTGCAATCAGATCACCATGGCGTCCGGCCTCGGCGCACACCTTGCACTCGCCCACCTTAAGGTCGGGCTCGTAGTTGGTGGGGCACGTCGGGTTCACGCAGATCTCGAAAGCCTTCTGGCGGAACGGCTGGCACTTAATGCGCGGCGCACCGCATTCGGGGCACACAGCGGCCTCGCCCTCGAGCGGGCTTACCTTGACGCCGCTCGGCACCGGATAGGTCACGTCGCAGTCGGGCCAGCCCATGCAGCCGATAAAGCTGCCGCGGGTCTTGGCGCTCGTCTTCATAACCAGATCCTTGCCGCACTTGGGGCAGGCGCCCACGCGCGCATCGGCCGTGACGGCGTCGCTGATGGCGTCGCCGAGCTCCTGCGTATGCTTGAGCAGCTCGTCGAGCACGCCGGCCAGCAGCGCGCGCGAGTGCGTCACGACATGCTCTTCGGTGTCCTCGCCGCGCTCGACGCGGGTCATGTCGCCGTCGAGCTCGCTGGTCATATCGGGGCTCGTGATGCGCGGGGCAAACTGCGACAGCGCGTCGATGATGGCGATGCCCAGCTGGCTCGGCTCCACGGGATCGTTTTTGAGGTAGCGCACGGCGTACAGGCGCTCGATGATGCTCGCGCGCGTGGACTTGGTGCCCAGGCCGCGCTTTTCCATCTCCTGCACGAGCTTGCCCTGGCTGTAGCGCGCGGGCGGCTCGGTCTGCTTGGCCTCGAGCTTAATGTCGAACACGTCGACCGTATCGCCCTGCTCCAGCGGCGGCATCTGCTCGTCGCGCTTGAGTCCATACGGATACGCCTCGCGGAAACCCGGGGTCACGAGCACATCGCCCGAAGCCACGAACGGCTCGCCGTTCACGTCGAGCTCGAGCTTGGTGTTCTCGATGGTCGCGGGACCCATAAGCGTCGCCAGGAAGCGGCGGGCGATGAGGTCGTAGAGCTTGCGCTGGCCGCCATCGAGCGTGGACGGATCACCTTCGCCCGTAGGGTAGATAGGCGGGTGGTCGGTGGTCTCGACCTTGCCGCGCGTGGGCTTCATGGGGCCGGCGAGCACCTTTTTGCATACGGGCGCCAGCGCCGGATTAATCTTTGCAAGGTCGCTCACCACGGCGCCCAGATCGAGCGTCGCGGGGTACACAGTGTTGTCGACACGCGGGTAGCTGATGAGGCCCGCCATGTAGAGGGACTCGGCGATGCGCATGGTGCGCGCAGGCGAGATCCCCTCGGCTGCAGCGGCTGCCTGCAGCGAGGTAGTCGCAAACGGCGTGGGCGGCTGCTGCTTGCGCGAGCGCTTGGTCACCGCGGCGACGGTTGCCGTCGCAACGCCGTCGACATGGCCGTACGCCGTCTCGGCAGCGTCTTTGTCGGTAAAGCGTGCCGTCTTGTGAGCGATCTTAAAGCGGTCATCCTCGGCAGCACCCTGTGCGGCGCCCATGCCGCGGATCTGCCAATAGTCCTCGGGCACAAACGCCATGCGCTCGCGCTCGCGCTCGACCACCAGGGCGAGCGTCGGCGTCTGCACGCGGCCGGCGGAACGCACGTTGCCAAAGCCGCCAAACTTGGCGAGCGTCAGGTAGCGCGTGAGCACCGCGCCCCAAATGAGGTCGATGTGCTGACGGCTCTCGCCGGCGTCGGCCAAGTTCTGGTCGAGCGAGACGAGATTATCAAAGGCCTGCGTGATCTCGGCCTTGGTAAACGAAGAATACTGGGCGCGGGCGACCGGCAGGTCGGGCGCAACCTCGCGCACCTTGTTGAGGGCGTCCGAACCGATCAGCTCGCCCTCGCGATCGAAGTCCGTGGCGATGATGACACTGTCGGACTTCTTAGCCAGGTTCTTGAGCGAGCGAATGAGTTCCTTCTCGGCCGGCAGTTTAATGACCGGTGCCCACGTGAGGTAGGGCAGGCTCTCGAGCTTCCAGCCCTTAATGGAGATACCGTCGGCAAGGAACGGCTTGCGCTTGGTGTCGTAGGGCGGACGGGCCAGGCCATCGGGTATGTCGGCCGGCAGCATCTCGCCGTCCTCGGTGACCGAATACCAGCCCAGCTTTTTATCGAACAGCACGCTGTCGCAAAAATCGGGCGCTAGGATGTGACCGGCAAGGCCGATGGTCACGCACTCCTCGCCCTTCCACTCAAAACGGTAGATGGCGGTGTTGTACACCTTGTCCTTTTTGGGCTTGCCCGTGGACAGACGCTCGGCAATCTGACGCGCGGCGTCGTTTTTCTCGGCGATGATGAGCTTCAAAAGAGGCTCCTATCTCGTATCTCTGCGGCTACGCCCGCCCGTATGGCGGCCGACTTACGCCCTTGCTTGCTCAATCTGCCCGATGAGCCAATCGCACCAGGCATCCATGCCCTCGCCCTTGCGCGCGCTCACGGCAAACCGCGGCGCCTGCGGATTGAGGTCATCGAGTGTCTTAGTATACCTATCCATGTCAAAATCGAAAGCCGGGGCCACATCGACCTTGTTGAGCAGCTGTGCGCCGGCGTGCTGGAAGATGCCCGGGTACTTGATGGGCTTGTCGTCGCCCTCGGGCACCGAGAGGATCATGATAGACAGGTTCTCGCCCAGGTCAAAGTCGACTGGGCAGACCAGGTTGCCCACGTTTTCGATAAAGATGACGTCGATGTTTTCCAAACCCACAGCCTGGTCGAAGGCGTCAACGGCCTCCATGATCATGTTGCCCTCGAGGTGGCACAGGCCGCCCGTGTTGATTTGGATGGCGGGCATGCCGGCTTCCTTCATGGTGATGGCGTCGACGTCCGAGGCGATATCGCCCTCGATGACGGCGCAGCGCAAGCCGGCCTTGTCGCGCAGGCGCTCGTTGGTGCCCAGAATCGTAGTGGTCTTGCCCGAGCCAGGGCTCGACAGCACATTGATCACATAGGTGCCTGTCTCATTAAATCGCTGACGCAGCTGATCTGCCAGGCGCTCGTTGCGTGACAGGATCGGCGACGCGATATCAATCGTTTTCTCGGCCATACTTAGCGCTCCTTACTTTAGCCCCTTTGTACCCTGTCCCCAGGTGGCTGGCGGGTTAATCGTCGGGGGTTTCGATTTCGATACTGGCGATGTCGAGCTCGCGGCCGTGCAGCAGACGCACGTTGGCGCCGCCACACTGGGGACAGCGGCAATGGAAGCGGTCGTGCTCAAAGACCTCGCCGCAGTCCAGGCACTCGCTTTGTGGATGGACTTCCTCCACAGCAAGCTCGCAGCCGCGCGTGAGCGGGTCCTCGTCGCGAAACGTCTCCCAGGCAAAGCCGAGCGCCTCGCGCACGACCTCGGTCATATCCCCGATACGCAGCGTCACCAAAACGGCGCGCGAGGCCCCCGCCCCACGCGCCGCGCGAATCACTGTATCGAGTATGCCGTTGACAATGCCAACCTCGTGCATACCGTTTTATTCCTCGTCGTCCTCGTCGTCCGAGAACAGGTCCAGACGGCTCACGAACAGGCCCTCTTTGCCCTCGCGCGCGGTAATGACCACGCGGGCGATAGCGAGCGAGATCTCGTAGAGCGAAAGCAGAGCACCGTACATAAGGCCCAGGGTGACGGGCGAGCCGTCGGGCGTGATCACGGCCGAACCCACGAGCAGGCCAACGTATACATAACGCCAGGCACCGCGGAAAGCAGCGTAGGACACGATGTGGAAGACGGACAGGTAGAAGATGATGAGCGGCAGCTCAAACGCCACGCCAAAGCCGATCATAAAGAGCAGCTCCATGTTGACGTAGTTCTCTAGATCGGGCAGCGCCGTAGCGACGGCCGAGGTCTCGCCGATGAGCCACTCAAAGCCCGCAGGAATGATGATGAAATAGCAGAAAATGGCGCCCAGGAAGAACAGCACCGTCGAGGCGAGCACCGTGGGCACGACCCACTTGCGCTCGTTGGGGCGAAGCGCCGGCAGGAAAAACGCCAGAATCTGCCAGATGATCATGGGCGTGCACATGACAACGGCCATCTTGATGGCCAGCGAAAAGCGCAAACCAAAGCCACCGAGCGTGGTGGTGATGTAGAACTTACCGTCCGGCACAAAAGAGCGGATGGGGTCTTCCAGGATGTCGAGCACCACAGGCGTGGCGAAATACAGCACGATAGCGGCGGCAAACACCGACACGACCACGATGGTCAGGCGGCGACGGAGCTCTCCCAGGTGATCGAAGAGCGGCATTCGCGCAGGTCCGATAGGCATTACTCATCGCCTCCCTTCGGGGCGTCGGCGTCAGCAGCGTCGTCCTCGGCCTCGAGCTCGCGAGCGAGCTGGTCGACGACGGCCTTGCGCTTACGGGGACGACGGGCGTAGAGGTCAGCCGTCGTGGGCTCTGCCGGCTCGGGCTCGGGCTCCGGCTCTGCAGCTGGCTCGGGTTCGACGGCGGCAGCAGCAGGCTCGGCCTTGGCGGGCTCGGCGCTCTCGGCCTCATCAGCAGCGCCTTCGCCCTCGGTGGCACCCTCGCTCGCAGCCTTCTCGGCGGCAAGGCGGGCACGGCGCTCGGCAAAGGTCTCCTTCTTTGCGGGTGCAGCCGTCCCGGCGGCATCCACGTCCGCATCGGAATCGTCATCGACGGCAGCCTTCTTGGGCTTGACCGGGGCCGACGCGGCTTCGCTTACCGGATCGATGATCTCGGACTGAACAACGGCCGTCATCTTTTCCTGCGTCTCGCGGAACTGACGGATGGCACGGCCGATCGTGCGGCCCATCTGCGGGAGCTTATCCGGGCCAAACAGCAAAAAGCCGAAGACCACGATGATCGCGAGCTCACCCTCTCCAATACCAAACACACATACCTCCAAGGCTCGATGTGAGTCGAGCCCGCACCGCGCCATTCGGCCGGAACTCGTCTATTCATTCGGTCAAGTATAGCGCCCGGACGCCAAAACGTCCGAGCGCATCACAAACATATGCCAAACGGCACGCCCTTTTGGGGGCAAAGATTATGCCGCCGTGATCGAAATCTCCTGGTCGACGCCCAGCAGCTGAACCACGCGCATCACCTGGGGCTGCACATTAGTGCAGCTAAAGCGCTTACCGTGGTCGACCGCGTGGTGCGCGGCGCCCACGAGCACGCCAATGCCCGTCGAATCGATGTAGCTCACCTGGGCAAAATCGAGCTCAACGGCCTCAGTGGGCTGCTCGAGCGCCAGGTCGATAGCATTGCGCAGGCTATCAGCGTTAGAGATATCGATCTCGCCGGTTACCTTAATGGTGTAGATCTCCGGCGTGGGGTTGGTGGAAATACCCAAATCCATGTATACGCTCCTTTACGTATCGAAAGTGCGGATAGTACTGGGCGCGGACTTGCGGGGCCCTAGGCGTTAGGCGCGCTCGGCACGAGCAAGCTCGGCAGCGACAAGCTTAACGGCCAGCACCAGCACGTCGAGCGCGGCCTCCAGGTCATCGACCGTGGGATAGCTCGGCGCAATACGGATGTTGGTATCGCGCGGATCCTTGCCATAGGGCCAGGTGGCACCGGCCGGCGTGAGCTTGACGCCCAGGTCGGCGCAAAGCGCGGCGACCTTCTGGGCCGAGCCCTCGGGACCATCGAAGCTTACAAAGTAGCCGCCGCGGGGGTGCGTCCAGGTGGCACAGCCCGTATCGCCCAGGCCCTCGGTGAGCTTGCGCTCAACGGCCTCAAAGCGCGGACGCAGGAACTCGGCATGCTTTTTCATGTGCTCCTTGACCGCCTCGATGGTGGGAAGGAAGCGCACGTGGCGCAGCTGGTTGAGCTTGTCGGCGCTGATGAGGCCGGCCTTCAGGCGCTTGGAGAACTCGGCGATGACCGCGGGGCTCGCACCGATGAAGCCGATGCCGGCGCCCGGGAAGGTAATCTTGGACGTCGAGGCAAAAGCCACCACGCGGTCCTCGGTGCCCGCCGCGCGAGCGAGGTCGAAGATATTGGCGAGCTCGTCGGTCTCGTCGTACAGGTCGTGCACGCAGTAGGCGTTGTCCCAGAAGATGCGGAAATCGGGCGCGGCCGTGGGCATCTCGACCAGGCGACGCACGGTGTCCTCGCTAAAGGTGATGCCCGTGGGGTTGGAATACTTGGGCACGCACCAGATGCCCTTGATGGAGTCGTCGGCGGCAACCAGACGCTCGACCTCGTCCATGTCGGGGCCGTTGTCGGTCATCGCGACGGGGACATTCTCGATACCCAGGTCGGCGGTGATGCCAAAGTGACGGTCGTAGCCGGGAACAGGGCACAGGAACTTGACTTTCTTGCCGTCGTGCGCGGCCTCGTAAGCCTCCCAAGGCTCGCTGCCGCACGAACCGCAGCGCCAAAACATGCCGGCGATATCGTGCTCGATCAGAAGGCTCGACGAACCCAGTACGAGCGTCTGCTCGGCAGGGCAACCCAGGAACTCCCCCGCCAGCTTGCGTGCCGAGGGAATGCCCTCAAAGCAACCGTAGTTTGAGCAGTCGACGTTGCCGTCGTGCAGATCGGCATCGGCATTGAGGATATCGAGCATGGGTCGAGAGATATCCACCTGGGAGGGCGACGGCTTGCCGCGGGCCATGTCGAGCGCCAGGCCCTTGGCCTTGACCTCGGCGACCTCGGCTTTGAGCGCCTCGATGGCGGCATCGAGTTCGGTGGTTTCCATCTTCTGGTAGATCGTCTGCATGGGTGCGACCTTTCGCGAAGCGGGACGTTGCAGTTCGTCTAAGTATAGACCGCCACCGCCGCAACGGCATGAAGCCGTGATAGATTAAGTTCATCGCAATGAATTATGAATCGCCGCGCATGCCGGCGTGGGGCGCCCAAGGAGGCACTATGGAATACGGATCGTTCCAGGCCGAGGAATTCGGCGACCTGCAGCGCCTGGTCGACGGGCTGTTTTACGACCGCCGCGCCATCGACCGCCTGGATCTCATCGTACAGGCCGAGATCTTGGACCTGGCGCCCGACCTCATGGAAATCGTCAACCTGCTACCGCCCGGCTACTACGACCGCCAATCACTTTGCGACCAGCTCAACTCCGCCTTGGCCGCCCACGGCTGGGGCGCCGTCTACGGCACCGTGGAATAAACCTAGTCATTTAAGAACGTCCCCATTGACTAAAACGCCGCTTGTGATGGTGTCCACAGGCGGCGTTTTCAAACTTGTATATGCTTTTACTTGTCTTTGGGCGCGAGGTGTTTGCAGACCACACTCATGTAGATCATACCGAGCACGGCAGCGGTGACCGAACCGGCAAGGATGGCGGCCTTGGCGGCCAGGACCTCAAACTGGGCCGTCGGGAAGGCAAGGCCGCTGATGAGGATCGACATGGTGAAGCCGATGCCGCCCAGAATGCCCACACCGGCAATCATGTGCCAGTTAACGTTATGCGGCAGCTCGCAGACCCTAAACTTAACCAGGGCAAACGTCATGCCAAAGATACCAATCGGCTTGCCCAGCAGCATGCCAAAGTACACGCCGAGCGTCACCGGGTCGGTGAGCAGCGTGCTCATATCCACACCCACTAGGCGAACCTGTGCGTTCACGAACGCAAAGATCGGCAGAATCACAAAGTTGACCGGCGTGGAGATCAGACGCTCCATGCGGATGAGCGGCGGGGTCACGCGGTGCATGACGCGCTCGACCCTGGTGGTCGAGACGGTAAAGTCATGCTGGCCCAGGATGTGTGCCTCGTCGTCGTAGCGGTCATCGAGCAGCGGCAGGCACTCGCCCAACCAATCGGTGAGGCTATCGAGCTTGACGCCGCACTTGGCCGGAATGGTAAAGGCCAGGATGACGCCGGCGAGCGTGGCATGTACACCGCTCTTGAACATGCAGAACCACAACAGCAGGCCCAGTACCGAATACGGGGCGAGGCGGTAATGCTGCGTCTTGTTGAGCCACACGAGCGCGCAGGTCACCAGCGCGGCGGCGCCCAACCAAAACGGATTGGGGCTCTGACCGTAGAAGATGGCGATGGCGGCGATGGAGATGAGGTCATCGGCGATGGCGAGCGTCGAGAAGAACACGCGCACGCCGTTGGGCACGCGGTTGCCCAAAAGCGACAGCACGCCCAGCGCAAAGGCAATATCGGTTGCCATGGGGATGGCCCAACCGTTGCGGGCGCCGGCATGGTTAAAGATCAGGTAGATGCAGGCGGGAACGACGACGCCGCCCACGGCCGCCAGCATGGGAAGCATGGCCTGACGCGGATTCTTGAGCTCGCCGACCGTCATCTCGTACTTAAGCTCAATGCCCACCAACAAAAAGAAAATCGCCATGAGGAAGTCGTTGACGAAAAGTTCAACGGTAAGACCGGCCGTAAGGTTGCCCAGACCCACATACAGCGGGGTCTCCAAAAAGTGATGGATGGCCTCGTAGGCATCGGTATTGGCGCAAATGACGGCGGCGATGGCGGCGATGACCATAACCGCGGCGGAAATCGTGCCGTTCTCGGCGATGCGCTCCCAAATGTCGTGGCGTTCAAAGCGCTTGCGCTCACGGACGTTGAACAGCTGCTCGGTTGCTGCCATGGGCGGCTCCTTTCACGGGAAAGCTCCCGTCTTAAAAAAGCACGGCCCGCCCAAGTGGCGGCGCCGCGCTCTAACGTATTACGCTTGCATCTAGCCTACCCTGCACGACAAGCACGCAGGCGTGGCCGAAAAGCGGAACCACAGGTTGAACATTATTTGCTCAACGGCACGGGCACGCCTGTCCAAAAGACGACGCGGCGCATGCACAAAAAACGACCGGAGCGCGGGGCGTCCGCGATCCGGTCGTGGCGTTTGGTCAACTAAACCTAGCAGGCGGCCATGATGGGGGCAGCGACCTGCTTCTTACGGGAGAGGACGCCCGGCATCCAGACGCCGTCGTGCTCGTCGGCAATGCCCAGGCCCTTCTGAGCAGCCTCGGTCTCGCCCTCGAGCAGGACCTGCGAGCCCTCCTCCATGATGTCGGTGATGCACAGGACAATGCCGTCGGCACCCTTCTCGGCGGCGTAGGCGCGCATGGCCTCGCGGATCTCGTCAATCATGCCAAGCGCACGGCTCTTGTCGACGGTCTCGTACTGGCCGATGAGCAGCTTCTTGCCGGCGGGCTCGAACATCTTGATGTCGTTGCCGACCATCTCGGCAGCGGTGAAGGAGCCGGACGGGCGGGTAAGGAAGACCTCCATGCCAAACTTGACCGGGTCGACGCCCACCTGCTCGCCGAGCTTGGCGGCGACGGCGCGGTCGACATCGGTGGTGGTGGGGCTCTTGAGCATGAGCGTGTCGGTCATCATGGCCGAAAGCAGCAGCTTGGCCTGGACGTCGGAAAGCTCAACGCCGAGCACGCCGGCGAGCTTGGTGACGATGGTGCAGCTGGAGCCCCAGGGCAGGCAGATGTAGTGCAGCGGGCCGGCGGTCTCGAAGTCGCCGATGCGGTGATGGTCGACAACACCAAAGACCGTGGCGTCCTTAAGGCCGGCGACGGACTGGGCGGACTCGTTGTGGTCGGTGAGGACGACGAGCTGACCGGCCTCGACGGACTCGATCACGCGGGGCTCGGCAATGCCGGCATCGGCGAGCAGCTTGGCGGACTCGGCCGGAAGCTGGCCCAGAGCGCAAGCCTCGTAGGTGTTGCCGGCATACTCAACCTGGTTAAGCAGCTGGGACAGGACGACGGCGCTCATGATGGCGTCGTTATCGGGGTTCTGGTGACCAAAGACAAGAACGTTTGCCATGGATATCCTCCACTTGATATGTGTACTTGGACGTAGCTATGGTAGCACGCCGATGCCGAGCCTTCGCAGACGGAAGGGCCACGGCATATTTTGTGGCAGGTATGGGGGCCAAGGCTGTCCCTTTTGCACCATGTTGGTGCAAAGTAACCTGACCCCCTTGCACCAGCTATTTACCGGCGGCGCGCAGGGCTACGTAGGCGGCACCGATGATGCCGGCGTCGTTTCCGAGCGAAGCGACCTTAATGGGCGTCTCGCGCGAGGCGGAAAGCGCGTAGCGCTGGAAGTGCTCGCGAACCTTATCGAGGTAGACATCGGCCGAAGCGGACGCGCCGCCACCGATCAGGAACATCTCGGGGTCGACCACGTTGGCGATAAGTGCCAGAGCACGACCGAGATAGTCAGCCATGGTATCGGCAGCTGCCAGCGCGAGCTTGTCGCCCTCGCGGCAGGCCTGGAACACGTCCTTGGAATCGGAGGGGCCGGTGAGCTCGATGGGCTCGACGCCCGCTTTCTTGCACTCGGCAAGGTAGTTGCTCACCACGCCGGTGGCGCTGGAATACTGCTCCAGATGGCCATGGCCGCCACAGCCGCAGGTGCGTTCCTCAGCCGGGTTCAGGCACATGTGGCCAATCTCGCCGCCAGCGCCCACAACACCCGATACCACGTCACCGTTAACGATAACGCCGCCGCCCACGCCGGTACCGATGGTGACCATCACCACGTTCTGCACGCCCTTGGCAGAACCGAGCCAGGCCTCGCCCATGGCAGCGGCGTTGGCATCGTTCTCATACTTAACGACCGCATCGGGGCAGTGCTTCTGAATGGCGACCCTCAGCTCGGGCAGGTTAATGGCAATGTTGGCCTTGACCTTGGCATCGCCCGACGCCGGGATGGGACACGGAACGGCCAGGCCAATGCCCGCCACAAAGGCACGCGGAATCTGTGCCTTGGCGACCACCTGGTCGATAGCCTCGGTCACCGCGGCAAAGCCCGCAGCGTCAACGATAGGAGGCGTGGGCACGCTGGCCTTGGCAAGCAGGTTGCCGTCCTCGTCGAACAGGCCCTCCTTAACCGAAGTGCCGCCGACGTCGATGCCGATGTAGTACTGCTTAGGTTCCATGGGAGCCCACCTTTCTCGTTTAAACATTGCCTGTATGGTACCGCTCTCAAGGCAAAAACCTACCAAAAAGGGACAGGTTTGTTTTGGCAGGTTTTATCTGGGGTAACGCAATTGGCTGCCCAACAGGCCGCGCAAGACCATCCCCAAAAATAAAGGCGCCGGGAGGCGGAGGCTCCCGGCGCCCGTCAAAGGGACTATGTTGTCTGTTGGACCGCACGGTCCGTCGCGGCGATAACGCCGACTAGGCCTGAAGTGCCTGCAGCTGCTTGTGAACCTCGATGAGCTCCGTCGCCATGACGCGCATGGTCTCGGTGCCGGCCATCTGGTCCTCGGCATGCAGCAAAATCAACGGGGCCTCGCCGTTACGTTCGCCGTTGGCCTCCTTCTTCAGAAGCCCCATGTGAACATCGTGGCCACCGTTATAGGCCTCGTCGCCCTGCTTGATAAGCTCCTCGGCGGCGTCAAAATCGCCCTCCTTGGCCTTTTGCACGGCATTGATGTACATGCTCTTGGCGGTACCGACGTAGCTGATGATCTCAAAGCAGGTCATCTGCAGTTCGTTCATATCCTCCATGCAGAGCACCTAGCCCATCGCGCTGACGCAGTGGTCGATGATGCCGGCAGCGTTCATGCGGCCGTAGTCGACCATGTTGATGACCTCGACCGGAAAACGACCGGCGGCCTCCTTCTCAAAATCGCCCTTGGTGTAGCCGATCTGCGGACCAAGCAGCAACATGTCGCACTCGTCCAGGTGATCGTGGGCCTCGTTCATGGGACGAGCCTCGACCTCAATATCCAGACCACGGTTTGCAACCTCGGCCTGCATCTTCTGGACCAGCAGGCTCGTGGACATACCGGCATTGCAGCAGAGCATGATCTTCTTCATGGTTTCCTCCTTATAACTGCGCGGCGCGCAGACGACAACTGGTTGTATTCCTTGCGGCTATTGTGCCCACCCCCCTGCATCTTTACACAAGGGAGAGAGCTGCGGGCACCGGCGCCGCGTACCGGCGCCCGCAAAGGTGAAAGGGACAAACGTTAGGCGTTCTACTCGGCGAGAGCCTCCTGCTTGGCGATTGCCTTCTCGGAAATCTTCATAAAGGGCAGGTAGACGGCCATGCCAATGACAATCTCGATAGCCTGCCACACGCCAGCGCGCCAGTCAAAGCCCGTAGCGAGCAGGGCATTGATGACGGGAGGCATGGTCCAGGGCACCTGGGCGATGCAGGGGCTGATGATGCCTGCGCAGGTAAGGCCATAGGTGATGCCGATGAACAGGTCGGGAAGGAGGACAAACGGGATCATGAGCGGCAGGTTGTACACGATGGGGTAACCGTAGATAACCGGCTCGTTGATGTTGAACAGACCAGGCAGGATAGCCATCTTGGAAACGGTCTCGGAAGCCTTGTTTTTGGAGAACAGGAGCGTGTCGAGCAGGAGCATGAGGGTGCAGCCCGAGCCGCCGATGAGGGCGAAGCTGTTAACGATCTGCATGTTCATGTAGTGATCGGGCTGAATGGTGCCACCGGCGGCAAAGGTAGCCATGTTGTCGACGATGAGCATGGTCAGGATCGGCTCGACGGTAGCGCCAGAGATGGTGGACTGGTGAATACCGACGCAGAACAGCAGGTTAGCAAGGGTGTAGATGAGGATAACAGCCCACGGACCAGCGTTCATGATGCTCTTGAGCGGGTTGGAGATGCACGTGGAGATGATGGTGCACAGATCGGTGCCGGCGCACACGGCGAGCAGGGCTGCGGCAAGAGCGAAGACCGCGAGGTTAAGCAGCATCGGAATCATGACGTTGAAGGAGTTGGAGACCGCGGGAGGCACGCCCTCGCCCAGCTTAACCTTGAGCTTCTCGACGCCAGAAATCTTGATGAAGAGCGAGACGGAAAGCAGGGCGATGATAATAGCCGAGAACAGACCGTTGGTGCCGGTGTTGGCAGTCGAAAGGGCGCCCGTGACCTCGGCGGAGGTGATCTTGTCGGTGAGCAGCGGGCTCGTGGCGGCAAGCGTGGCGGTGATCTGCTGCGGCATCATGATGACGAAGGCAGAGATAGCGACGACCATGCAAGCAAGCGGATTATCGAAGCGCTTGTTCTTAGCGAGGCTGTAGCCAATCAATCCGGCCAAGATAATGGCAGAGACGTTGAGGGTGCCCAGCGTAATCGCCGAACCCCACGTCTGAAGGTTGGCAAGACCCGCCGCATCGAGCGGGAACAGAGGGAACACGACGTTGTTAATAAGAACCGCGATACCCGCAAGGATATAGAGCGGCGTGATGGTCGCGAAGGCGTCACGCAGGGAACGCAGGTGAACCTGGTTTCCCACCTTCGCAGAGACCTCGGCAAACTTGTCGAGGAAGCTCTTTCCGTTGTCACTGGCCATGATTGCTCCTAACTTTCAAATCCGGCCTTTTCCTATGCGCACGGTGGTCTGTCGCCCTCTGCCACCAGATGTGCCATGTGTTGCGCGCGGCGGCGCGCGGTCTGGACGTTCGTCCGGTCGCTAATCAACCACGTGGGTCGTGGCGACCTGTCTGAGCCAGGCCGCCGACTTCTTAAGGCGGCGCTTGTAGCCGTCCATGAGATCGACCTCGACAAAGCCGTAACGATTCTTAAAGGCATTGGCCCAAGACCAGTTATCGATGACGGCCCAGTAGTGATAGCCCCGGCACTTGGCGCCCTCGTCGATGGCCTTGGCCACCCACTCCAGGTGCTGACGTACAAAGTCGACGCGGTAGTCATCCTGGATGGTTCCTTCGGCGTCACGGTTCTTGTATTCGTCCATGATGCCGATGCCGTTCTCGGAAACGAACCACTCAAGATCGGGGTAGTTCTTAGCGCAGTCCATGCCAAAGTCGTAGAGGCCCTGCGGGTAGATCTCCCAGCCGCGGCTCTCGTTCATAACGGCGTCGGGCCATACGTACTCGTCGGCAAAGTGCGGCAGGCCGTACTGGTCGACCTTGCTCGCCGGCGCCTGAACACGCGTGGGGTGGTAGTAGTTGCAGCCGAGCCAGTCGACAACACCCTGCTTGAGGATCTCTTGGTCGCCGGCGCGGAACGGGAGCTTAACGCCGCCCTCGGCCAGGCTGTCGAGCACGTCAGCAGGAAGCTCGCCCTTGGTAATGAGGTCGAGCCACCAGCGGTTGTTGATGCCGCTGGTCATACGCACGGCCTCGAGGTCTGCCTCGCTGGGGTTCTCCTTGGTATAGACCGGGGTAAAGCAGTTGATCATGCCGATCTTGGCATCGGCGCGAATAGCGCCCTCGTCATAGGCGCGACGATAGTTGGCCACGGCCAGCGCGTGCGCCAGCGAGATGTGATACTGCACGGTGCGGGCGCGGTTGAAGTCGTGGAGCTGCGGGAACCACACGCCCTCCTGATAACGCTGCTCGGGCTCGACGATGGGCTCGTTAAAGGTGAACCAGTACTTAATCTCCTGGCCAAACTCGTGGAAGGCGACGTCGGCGTAATGTGCGTAAGCCTCGACAACCTCACGGCTCTCCCAGCCGCCACGGTTAAAGAGGTAGGTGGGCATGTCAAAGTGGTACAAGTTGACAAACGGCTCCAAGCCGGCTTCGCGAGAGGCGCGGAACAACTCGTGATACCACGCGGCACCTTCCTCGTTGAGGTTGCCGTCGGCATCGAGCAGACGGCTCCACTGGATGGAAGTGCGATAGGTATCCAGACCCAAGTCCTTCAAAATGCGAAGGTCTTCCTGGTACTTGGCCATAAAGTCATTGCCGGCGTAAGAGCCAACGCGGTTGTAGAACGAACCCAGATCCTGGATGGACCAGGTGTCCCACAGGTTCTCGAGCTTGCCGCCCTGGTTCCACTGACCCTCAGTCTGCGGGCCGGACATAGCAGCGCCAAAGAAGAAGTCGTTGGGCAGCTGATACTGTGCCATCAAAGTCCTCGCTTTCGTGTTCTAGAGCTTCCGGTTGGAGACGGGTTTGCTTTGGCAGGTTATCCGGCGCGGGCGCGCACCGGTTATACCGATATCCAACCCGCCAAAACAAAACTGTCCCCAAACGGCCGATCCTGTTGTGCGGAAGGATTCCGTTCGTTGCTTAAACTATAGCGTTCTAATTTTAAAAGTAAAGCGTCTTTTTCTTTTTTCTTTCTCGAACTTCTTAGATAAAAGTAATATGAGTGCCTTGTTGAGGGTTATACTTACTTTTTGTATTCATATATGTCGGAAAGGAGGTTCCATGATTCCCAAATACGAGGCGATAGCTGCAGATATTCGTCGAAGTATCGAGGATGGCGCTCTTAAACCGGGCGACAAGCTTCCCACCGTCGTTGAGTTCTGTGAGCTCTATAGCGTTTCCAAAATCACCGTCAAACGAGCTATCGAGCAAATCACCGAGGAAGGTCTAATTACCAGCCGTCGTGGATCGGGTACCTACGTTAAGGACACGGCGGGGCTTCCCGGCCAGGCGTTTTTCCAGGGCAAAAACGACCGTGCCCAGGGTTTTTCGTATGAGCACCGCGGGGAGAAGGTGACCTCGGTGGTCTACGATTTCTCGATTGTTAATCCACCAGCGGACATCGCAGCCCAGCTGGGAATTGCCGAGGATGACTTTGCCTATCACATCGTGCGCGTGCGTCAGGCCGATGAGAAGCCCATCGTTATCGAGTACACCTACATGCCGCTCGAGCTGATTCCGGGCCTTAAAAAGAAGGACCTGTACGGATCGGTCTACCATTTCATCCGCGAGCAATGCGGGCTGAAGATTTCGAGCTTCCACCGTACCATTCGCGCCGTGGCAGCAACCGGGGAAGAAGCCGAGCGCCTGGACACCAAGCCTGGCTCTCCCCTGCTCGAGCTCACCCAGATTGGCTTTTTGGACAGCGGCGCCGCCTTTGAGTATTCGGTCTCGCGCAACGTTGGCGACCGCTTTGAGTTGCACAACGTAACGTTGGCATAGGTTTTTGTAGTCATGCGGGCGCTCGCTTTGAGCTGTTTTGTGCAGCGCCCGCGCAACACAATGGGGTATGAATATGTCCGATTTGATTAAACTCACACCGATCTTCCACGAGAAGATCTGGGGCGGTCGCCAGCTCGAAGCCGTTTTCGGCTACGACATTCCCGATGGCCCCATCGGTGAGTGCTGGGCCATCTCGGCCCACCCCAACGGCGACTGCCAGATTGCGGAGGGCCCGTATGCCGGCCACACGCTGTCGTGGCTGTGGGCCGAGCATCGCGAGCTCTTTGGCAACTGCGAGGGCAAGGAGTTCCCGCTGCTCATTAAGATTCTGGACGCCAAGGACGACCTTTCGATCCAGATTCATCCCAACGACGAGTACGCCGCCAAGCACGAGAACGGCAGCCTGGGCAAAACCGAGTGCTGGTATGTGCTGGACTGCGAGCCCGGCGCCACAATCATCGTCGGCCAGCGTGCCAAGGACCGCGCCGAGGCCGCACAGATGATCGAGGAAGGCCGTTGGGACGACATGCTCAACGTGTTGCCGATCCACAAGGGCGACTTTTTCCAGATTGATTCCGGTACCGTGCACGCCATCAAGACCGGCACGCTCATTTTGGAGACGCAGCAGTCGAGCGACGTGACATATCGCCTGTACGACTACGACCGTCCCGGCACCGATGGCAAGCTGCGCCCGCTGCACATTGAGCAGAGCCTCGACTGCATCGACTTTGATGCTCAGGCTCCGACCGACGGCACGGTGACCGCGCCCGAGGTGGACGGCGTGACCGAGCTCGAGTCCAACCCCTGCTACACCGTCGATCGCGTGCGCGTCGACGGCAGCAAGACCTTGGAGCAGCGCTGGCCCTTCATGTGTCTGTCGGTCATCGACGGCGAAGGCACCATCTGCGGCGACCCCGTCCGCAAGGGAAGCCACCTGCTGGCCCCCAGCACCGTCAGCTCCATCGACCTCGAAGGCAAGATGGAACTGATCATCTCGCACCTGTAAGCTACCGGTCCCCGAGCGCTCCCCGGGATGGGGCGCGGGGTTTGGTCGCCTACTCGGACAGTCCTGCTCGCACGGAGAGCACATTAAGTGCTCTCCGGCTCGTGCGGAACTCGCGATCGACCAAACCCCGCGTCCCATCCCGGCGAGCCTCTGGCTAGTAACGACAATCAAAACGCAACAAGGGGCTCCCCCGCTCATCAAACGGGAGAGCCCCTCACCATACATAACGAATCAAGGTGCCTATAGGTAGACCTTTTCGAGAAACGATAATGTGTCCTGAAGACGCGCTCTCTCTTTACGATCGGTCTGCCGATTTACATAAGAAGAAAAGTCCGCAAAGAAGTCTCCGGCATCAGCCCTCATTTGCTCTATTAGCTCCAAGCGAGCCGAAGGCGGCAACAAACCCGCAAGTCGAACAATATCCGAGCGATGCTTCCGTCGATCTTTATCGTTGCAATGGCGCCCTTCTTCATAGCTCCTATTGATATCAATGTGTGCACGCATCTTGAGGGGAATGATATGGAGCGCATCGAGCAACGTAATGCCCTCTACGTTCGTTGCGTTGTCGCGAATAAATTCGTAGTAGCCATCGTCGAGAATAATTGCCGAAAGACTTGATACGTCCTCGTCAAAGGAAAGAGGTGCCACTTCGCTCGTTTCATCTTCGAGCACAAAATCAGGATGTCGGGCAAATAGCTCAATTTGGCCGGGATAGTCTAGGACTTGCCTTGATCCTTCGGGCAAACAGAACCGATAGTAAGTGCACCTTCCATCGCCGACCTTTCCAGTCTCATATCCGGCAGCTTTGATAAATGCCCACAATGCAGTGGCGAATTCAACGCCTTTCCCATCAACAATTACGACGACATCCAAGTCTTCAGTAGCTCTAAACGAATCGCCCTCATTGTCAAATAGAACGCTGCAGGCCCCTCCACCAATAAGGACGTAACCGCCTTTACAGCCGCTCATGGCATCGGCAAATCGCTCTATTCCCCTCACTTTTGACATATCGTCCTCCTGAGCTGTTCGACCGCGTCGAGCAGACGATCTTCTTTGTAATCTGCTTTTGTGCAAGCAACGTATAAGGAAAACGGGTCGACACACTGCAAACCCGTCGCGTCAAAACTAATATCGGACGGCGCGTCCACGGGATACGACCAGACCTCAATCACAACTGCCGCCGGTTCGTACCACTGAGCCTCCAGCCATCTGTCGCCCATATGCTCTTTCAAGGCCTCTAGCTGATATTTTTCGAGAGCAATGGTTGGAGCAGAGTCTTCATGGGCAAGGTCGGACATATAGCTAAGGGCAGACACACCGGAAAGCAGCGCATCAACGGCACGTAGCTCTGTTCTCTCGATAACCTTCTTGAGCCGGATTCGCTCTAAAACTGGCGTGCGAAGATAGTCCTCAAACCCATCTAGCAACGTCTCGGTCGACAGCCCGGCGTCACACAATATACGCTTTTTGCCGTCCCGCATAATCAACCCAGGAGCTATAGCGGCGATTTCCGAAAGATAGCCGCTGACGCTAGCCGCGCTTTTGCCACACAGACGCGCTAGGTCGCCGGCGGAGCAGTCAACCCATCGTCCCGCAATGAGATTTAGGACGATTCGTTGAGATTGGGACGAAAGCGGAGCAGCGGGAGAAGCACCCAGCACTTCATCGGAAATAACGGCTCCGATAAACGGCAGGAACGCATTTCGCTCATCTCGGATATATGCGATTCCCTCCGAAGAAAGCGCGCGCATAAAACCTAAATCCATAGCATCCCAGCAAATTGCCACCGGACGAGCATCTAACGTACGCACTGCATTGACGAGATTTCGCGCCGAAATGACACTGGGCGGTTCTTTAGGTTCCGCAACAATAAAACGGCCCTGCTCAGACATGCCGAGCCGTGCCAAGCGAAGCGAATACCGCTCAAGATACATGCGAGGAATCTGCATCTCAACTGGCTCCGGGTCGATGGTGAGCTCTAAAGAGAAGAGCCTTTTTGGGAGACAATTTAGCAGCATGTCCAATCACCCTTTTCATTTCAGTTACATTTTAGTATCTATCTGAAATTATACTGAATCGTATAAAACGCTCAATCCCTAAAGTCATAAGAAACAATCCAAACGCAATAAAGAGGCTCCCCCGCTCATCAAATGGGAGAGCCCCTACTCACATCTATTTTTCTATCAGCCCACCCGGCTCTCCAGATCAAAAAGCGGACGAGCAAGGCGACGCCAGCAAGCAACGTTATCTAAGGACCTGGGCGGGCGTATGGGGCAACATCGATCGCGAGTTCCGCACGCAAAGGAGGCCACTTAATGTGGCCTCCGTCTTGCGCAGGACTGCCCGAGCAGGCGATGTTGCCCCATACGCCCGCCCAGGTCCGCCGGGATCACGACAGCTTGACGATCGGTGCAAAACCCTTCATCAGCTTTTTGGTCTGGCCGGTCTTTTCGAATTGGACCTCGATCATGTCTCCGGCGACCGAGATCACGGTACCCGTGCCAAAGGTCTTGTGGCTCACGGTATCGCCTGCGGCAAAGTCCTGCGATGCGCTGGCGCGATCAACCTTGCGCTCCACCGTCGGGGACACCTTGGACGAGGGCTTTTTGGCTCGCGGTGCGCCCGAGCCAAAGGTCGAGGCAACACGGCCAGCGTCGGGCGAGACCCCACGATGGCGCTCGGTCCCGTAGCTGCTGCCGCCAAAGAAGTCATCAAAGCTCGATCCGCCGCGCGAACCGGAACCGCCGGTCGAGCGCGTATGCGAACCGAACACCTTGCCGCCATACATGTCCGAGCCCATACCCGAGCCAAACGTGCCGTGACGGTCGCCGCGCTTCTCCCAGCCCGTGCCCTCAAAACCGGCAGAACCGATACCGCTAAACTCGATGTCCTCAAACGGAATCTCGTTGAGGAAGCGCGAGCGCGGGTTGGCAGAGGTCGAGCCGTAGGTGCGACGCGTGGCCGCATAGGTCAGGAACAGGCGCTTGCGAGCGCGCGTGATGGCGACGTAGGCCAAGCGACGCTCCTCCTCGAGCTTGCCCGGATCGTCACTACCGCCAAAGTCGTGCACGTGCGGGAAGATACCCTCCTCCATGCCGGCCACGAACACCGCCGGGAACTCCAGGCCCTTGGCGGAGTGGATGGTCATCATGGTGATGGCATGCGTCTCGCCGGCCAGGGAATCCAAGTCGGAGCGCAGGGCCAGCCACTCCATGAGTGCAGGCAGCGCTTTGCAGGTGAGCGGGCCGTAGGTGCGCTCGATCTCGTCGGCATGCACGGCACCCGCCGGCAGCTCCGTCGGCGCGGCATACGCGTTGCCCGCGATGGCGGCGGCCAGGGCATCCTGCGGAGACAGTGCCGGAGCGGCCAAGCCATCGAGCGGATTAGAGCCCGCGGCATCGCGCGCGCCAACGAGCGCCTCAAACGAAGACGCGGGCGCAGACGGACCGGGCTCGGGCGCAGGCGCGCTCAACACGACGGGCTCGGGCTCGGCGCCGGCAGGCACGTCGGCAACACCGGCTGCGCGCAGCTCTTCTAGGCTCTCGAGCGTACCCTCGATATCCTCGTGCGTCTCCTCAAATTCGGCGGCGACGCCCAGGAATTCCTGGATGTTCTCGGCGCGGCTCTCGGACTCCATGGTGCCCTCGGCGCGGAAAGCCTGCAGCAGGCCCGTCTTATCGACAATCATCTCGACGACGTCCTTGAGCTCGCCGTCCATGCGGCGACCCTCGCGCACCAGAGACACAAAGCTCGACAGGCCATTGCGCACCTTGGCGCTAAACATGCCGGTTTCGGCGCACGCGATCTCGCAAGCCTGGAAGAACGAGCAACGGTTGTCGCGCGCCAGCTGCTCAATCTTTTGGATCGAGGTGGAGCCGATGCCGCGGCGCGGCGTGTTGATGACGCGCTTGACGCTCATCTCGTCTGCCGGGTTCACAATCATCTTGAGGTAGGCCATGACGTCGCGGATCTCGGCACGGTCGAAGAATCGCGTGCCGCCCACGATCTTGTAGGGCACGCCCGCGCGCAGAAACATATCTTCGAGAATACGCGACTGGGCGTTGGTACGGTAGAACACGGCGATGTCGTCGTAACTCGTGCCTTTGGAGTGCAGCTTTTCGATCTCGCCGGCAATCCAGCGGCCCTCATCGCGCTCGTCGCTCGCCTGGAAGGCCTGGATCTTCTCGCCATCGCCCTCGGCCGTAAACAGGCGCTTGTCCTTGCGCTGCGAGTTGTGGCGCACCACGGCATTGGCGGCGCTCAGGATGTGACCCGTGGAACGATAGTTCTGCTCGAGCTTGACCGTCTTGCAGTTTTTAAAGTCCTGCTCAAAGTCCAGGATGTTGGTGATGTCGGCGCCACGCCAGCTATAAATGGACTGGTCATCGTCGCCTACGACCATGAGGTTTTGGTACTTGGCGGCCAGCAAGTTGGCGATCTCGTACTGGACGTGGTTGGTGTCCTGATACTCGTCGACGCTAATGTAGCGGAAGCGCTCTTGGTACTTATCGAGCACCTCGGGGCGGGTGCGCAGCAGCTCGAGCGTGCGCACGAGCAGGTCGTCAAAGTCCATCGCGTTGGCGGCGCGCAGGCGGCGCTCCAGCTCCAGGTAGACCTGCGCGGCCTTTTTGTCGTTGGGGCTGTCGGCGGATTTGAGCATGTCCTCGGGGCCGATCATGGCGTTTTTGGCCGAACTGATCTTGCTGCGGATCATATTGATGGGGAATTGCTTTTGCTCGATACCGAGCGCCTGCATAATGTCGCGCACCATGCGCTTTGAGTCATCGTCGTCGTAGATGGTGAACTGACCGGTGTAGCCCAGCAGGTCGGCGTCCTCGCGCAGCATGCGCACGCACATGGCATGGAATGTGCACACCCACATGCCGCGGGTGCCGCTGGGGATGAGCGCTGCCAGACGCTCGCGCATCTCGGCCGCGGCCTTGTTGGTAAACGTGATGGCCAGGACCTGCCAGGGCTTAACGCCCAGGTCGCCGAGCATATGTGCGATGCGGAAGGTCAAGACGCGGGTCTTGCCCGAGCCGGCGCCGGCAAGCACCAGCAACGGGCCCTCGGTGGTCAGAACTGCCTCGCGCTGGGCGGAATTAAGGCTGTCGATGTCGACGAGCGGCTTGGCGGGTTTGGGTGCCGGCGCGGGAGCGTCGTAGATGTCGAGCGGGACGAGCTCGGGCTCCGGCGCAGCGGGGGCGGTGTATGCATCGAGCGGCACGGGTTCCGGCGTGGGCGGCACGGGTACCGCGGCGTTCTTTTCCCAGGGCAAGGGCTGGGTCATGGGCGACTCCTCATCTGACGGACGGCGCGCCTGCGGGCGGCGCCATAGTTTGAGCCGTACCAGTATACCGAGCCGCGCGGACACCGACGCAAATCACACCACGACTCCGTCCGCCACCATCGGGCCCGCCCCAGCGGATTTGGCGCAATGGGGTCAGATTTGTCTGCACCAAGCTGGTGCAAAGTAACCTGACCCCATTGCGCCAATCACAGAGCCACCGATGTCACGGTAGCAGCAGCGAGCGGCGGCCAGAGCGAACAAATTGGCATGAAAAGAGGGCGGCATAGACCTTTTGGTCATGCCGCCCTCTTTGAATGACAAGTTGTCGCTCTGGCCGCCGCGCAGCGTCAACCAAGTTACAGGCCGAGCATAGGCTCCAGAACAAAGAAGTACGCAAGCACCACGATGCCCAGAATGATGCGGTAGACGCCGAAGCACTTGAAGTCGTGACGGCGGACGAAGCCCATAAGCCACTTGATAGCGATGAGCGAAACCACAAAGGCCACAACGCAGCCCACGCCCAGGATAGCGACCTCGTTGGCGCCGAACGTACCGCCCTTGATGAAATACTTGACCAGCTTGAGCGCACTCGCGCCAAACATGACAGGAATGGCCAGGAAGAACGTAAACTTGGACGCCACCGAACGCGTGCAGCCCAAAAGCAGGCCGCCGATGATGGTAGAACCGGAGCGAGACGTACCAGGCACCAGCGAAAGCACCTGGAAGCAGCCGATACCCAGCGCAGTCTTCCAGCTCAGGTCCTCGAGCGTGGCGATGGAGCCAAAGTCCAGATTCTCGTCATCGTCCTCATCCTCAGCGGTAGCCGCGGCGGGCGCCGCAAAGTGCGCACCGGCGGGACGTCCGCCCGCCACCACAGCACGCGAACCAAACGAACCGGCAACGGCCATTTCCTCGCGCTTGCTCGCGCGCCAGTTCTCGATCACGATAAACAGCACGCCGTACACAATGAGCGCCAGCGCCACGACGGGAGCATTGTAGAAATGCTCCTCCATCCAGTCGTTGAGCGGCAGGCCGATCGCCGCCGCAGGAATGCAGCCGAGCACAATCTTGCCCCACAGCACCCAGGTGTCGCGACGGCCCTCCTTGCCCTTGCTGGGCGAGAACGGATTGAGCTCATGGAAGAACAGCACACAGACGGCCAGAATGGCGCCGAGCTGAATCACGACCAGGAACATATTCCAGAACGTCTCGCTCACGTTCATCTTGACGAACTCGTCCACCAAGATCATGTGACCGGTCGACGAAACAGGCAGCCATTCGGTGATGCCCTCGACCAGGCCCATGAAGGCAGATTTTAGAAGCTCGATAATATCCAAAGGGACCCCCTCGTTAGACACCCGCCGATATTGTTCTGCGGACGGTGCGGGCGATGTCCCATTATCAACCGTTGGCGGCGCGCCTGCGCCTACCCTTACCAAAAAACTCGCCCGTTCACAGAATTGCGAGCGGTCAAACCCAAATCCTTGGGTATAACTGCAACAAGATAAAGTGTCCGGCGGCCAACGCGCTCGCGCCCGCCCGATGCACGAGCCCCGCGCCCGTGCGATAGACCAAGGAGGAAACCATGAACGAGGGCTACACCAAGGTATTTGTTTCACTCGACGGTACTGAGCAGCAGGATTTTGTGCTCGCACGCGCCATCAAGGTCGCCGCGAACAACGGCGCCAAGCTGATCATCGGCCACGTCATCGATTCCACGGCGCTCGAGAGCGCCGGTTCCTATCCGGTCGATCTGGTCAACGGCCTAGAGGAAGCATTCAAGAACTCCATCGCCAAGCAGCTCGAAGAGGCCAAGGCCAATCCCGATATTCCCGAGGTCGAGGTTATGATTCGCGCCGGCCGTATTCGTGAGACGCTCAAGGACGAGATGCTCGACGTGGTCAAGCCCGACCTGGTGCTCTGCGGCGCCCGCGGCCTGTCCTCGATCAAGTATGCGCTGCTGGGTTCGATTTCGACGTTCCTGCTGCGCAACACCGACTGCGACATCTTGGTCGTGAAGTAGGTTCCTTCCCGCCGGCGCAAGGCCTGCGGGGTTATCACGCCGACGTCCTCGCCGCTTCGCGGCTGCGGGATGTCGGCTTAGATAACCCCTCCCGGCCTTGCGCCTTCGTCACCATACTTCAGCGAGTTGGCTGAATTGAAAGATGGCGTGCCGCCCCGTTTGGGGCGGCACGTTTTGTTTGAGGCGGCACGTTTTGTTTGAGGCGGCACGTTTTGTTTGAGGCGGCACGTTTTTGTTTGGGCGGACGTCTGCCGCGTGCGTTACTCGAAGTATTGGAACTTGTTGGTTGAGAAGGCAAACGTGACGACAAAGCCTTCGCCGGGCTCGGATGCTGCGGTGACGTTGATGCCCATCTTGGAGCACAGACGCGCCACCAGGTAGAGGCCGATGCCCGTTGCGCGCTTGGTGGTGCGGCCGTTGTCGCCGGTAAAGCCCTTCTCGAACACGCGCGGCAGGTCGGCCGCGCTCACGCCGCAGCCGTTGTCCGCGACAGTGAGCTCGATGCGTTCGCTCGCCAGGCCCTCGTCCAGCAACGCGCCCGAAAACACGATCTTCGCGCCGTCCTCGCGCGCGTATTTAATGCTGTTCTGGATGAGCTGCCCCAGAATAAACTCGAGCCACTTCTCGTCGGTAAAGACCTCAAAGTCGAGGTTCCCGCACACCGGCGCCACGTGCGCCGCGATGAGCTCACGCGCGTTGGCTTTAATCGCGCCCGTCACCAAGGTCTTGAGACCCCAGCGGCGAATCAGGTAGTCGCGCTCCACGACTTCCGAGCGCGCGTAGTACAGCGCCTGGTCGATATAGCGCTCCACGCGAGCCAGCTCACGGCCCAGGTCATCCACACGAGACAGGTCGTCTTCGCTGCCATCCAGGTTTTCCAAAAATAGATGAGCCGCCGCCAGGGGCAGTTTGGCCTCGTGGACCCAGCTCTCGATATAGTCGCGATAGTCATCGGTCTGACGCCGGCCTTCGGCAACCTCGTCGCAAGCGGCTTTGCCCACCCGGCGCAAGACCTCGTACTCGAGCTCGCCCTCGGCATAGGTCGGGCATTGCACCATCTCCTGCACCCATGCGGGGCTCTCGAGCTCCTCTGCCGCGCGCTCCAGCTGACGCAGAAAACGGCGGCGACGCGCGTACTCGACCACGATGCCGAGCATACCGAAGATAAAGGACACACCGACCGCCACGACCACAATAGAAACGGGTGCACCGGCGACCGTCAGCACAAAGCAGCTCAGCAGCACGCCGCACGTCCACACGGCGACGGGAAGCAGCGCATCTTTAAAGAACTTGCCAAACGACATAGCCGGCCCCTAGACCGAATAGCCTTGGCCGCGATGCGTAGTCAAATACCCCTTGATGCCGATTTTTTCGAGCGTGGTGCGCAGGCGGTTGATGTTGACGGTGAGCGTATTGTCGTCCACGAAGGCGTCGGAGTCCCACAGGTCCTGCATGATGGCCGAGCGCGAAACGATCTTGCCCGCGCGGCTCAGAAGCAGCGAGAGGATACGCAGTTCGTTTTTGGTGAGCTCGGTGCTAGTGCCGGTTTGCGTGTTGGTGACCATTGAGCGGGCGAGGTCGAGCTCCAGCCCCTTGTGGACAAGTGCGCTGCGCTCGCCTGCCGCCGCGGTGCGACGCAGCAGTGCGTTGATGCGCGCCACGAGCACACGGGCGCTGTAGGGCTTGGGCACAAAGTCGTCCGCGCCGAGCGTCATAGCCATGACCTCGTCGATCTCGGTCGTGCGCGACGTGAGAACGATGATGGGAACCTCGGATTCGCGACGGACCTCATGACAGATGTGCTGGCCGTCTTTGACAGGGAGCGTGAGGTCGAGCAGCACCAGATCGGGCGCGGCGGCGAGAATATCGCGCGAGACATGCTCAAACGATTCGCAGGCCTCGATTTCAAACCCGGCACGGGCAAGGATGTCGACAAGCTCACGACGAATGGGCTCGTCGTCCTCAACGACATAAATCAGCGCCATGGATTTCGCTCCCCTCTTGGTTGTCTTGCCACCATTATGGCTGCGAAACTGCAGGTGCGCACCGCGCGCGGTGCCAAGGTGACAGAACTGTTCGCGAGCGGGGGCGTTTTGTCCGCCTCGCACTCGCAGCGGCGGCGGGGACCAAAATGATTCTTTAATCCCCGTCCCAGAAAAATCATTTAGCGGCGGGCACGGAGCTTTTCGTAGCCTTCGGCGAAGAAGGCGACCGTGGCGGCGTCGGCCTCGGCGGCGTCCGTCTCGGTCGCGGGGACCACGCCGTGCTCGTCGCTCACTAGGAACAGCGCACCCTTAAGCTGCGCGGGAATGTCTACGCGCGTGACCGGGATTCCCTTGGTCTGGGCCAGCTGCTCGATGAGCGTCGCCGTGCCACACAGGCACTCGTCCGCTGGCACCACAAAGGCGAGCTCGCCGTTGTTGACGGCGGCGAGCAGCTCGGGCGCCACGCCGGTTTCGTCGGCCTCGGAGCGGGCCTCTGCGGAGCGGGCGCGCAGCGCCTTGGCCGACGTATCGGCGAGCGGCTCGTACTCCCCCACTGTCATGGCGGCGTTGCCGTTGACGTCGATCACCAGCATGAGCACGCCGTCATGTGCGGTGTAATCGCCCTCGGCAAGCGACCACTCAACGTGCTGTTTGGCCCAGCTGAGCATGTTATGGGTAAGCGGCTCGCCCTGTACCAGGCGCTCGGACAGTGCGCGGATGTGGCGGTTGAGCATGGGCACCTTTTTGTTGGACATGCGCCAACGGCAGACAAGCGCGGGCTTGTCGAGCGTGAACTTCTCGACCGCCTCCTGATTGGCGCAAAAGTCCTCGTACGCACGCTGATCCTCGGCATTGCCAAACAGCTCGGCATCATCAATCTGGGGCATGGTCATACCTTTCGTGTTAGTCATTCCGTCCTCTTATACCAAAAAGACGGCCCTCCAAACGGAGCAGCCGTCTTTTGCAGAGATTATTTTGACGATACGGTCAGGCGACCGATCGGCTTAATGGAATAGAACAACATCCCATTAAGGGTTTTCCAAGTGCCCGAGATTGCCCCGAAAGAGGAGCGCCGCGTACTAAATGTACGCAAGCGACGGTTTGAGGGGCAAGGTCGGGTGCTTGGGAAAGCCTCTAGTGCCTAAAATGCCTGGCCCCCGTGAAGACCATCGCGATGCCATGCTCGTTGCAGGCCTGGACGCTCTCGTCGTCGCGCTTGGAGCCGCCGGGCTGGATGATGCAGGTCACGCCGTGCGCGGCAAGCACGTCGACGTTGTCGCGGAACGGGAAGAACGCGTCGCTTGCACAGGCAAAGCCGCCCTTCTCCACGCCCTCGCGCTCGCAGAAGTCCTCGGCGCGCTCGCAGGCAAGCAGCGCAGAGTCAACGCGGTTGGGCTGACCCGGGCCCATGCCAATGCCGGCCTTACCCTTGGAAACCAGGATGGCGTTGGACTTGACGCCCTTGCAGGCCTTCCAGGCAAACTCGAGCTCGGCCATCTCGGCGTCGGTGGGCTTGCGGTCGGTGGGGAACGTGAAGGTCGCGGGGTCCTCGGTCACGTGGTCGACTTCCTGCACCAGCATGCCGCCGTCGACGGAGCGCAGCTCCACCTGGGCGCCGTGGTCCACGCCGCCGGTAGCCAGCACACGCAGGTTGGGGCGCTTGGCCATGCGCTCGAGCGCCTCGGCAGTGTAGCTCGGGGCGATGATAACCTCGACGAACTGCTTGTTCTGATCGGCAAAGTGCTCAACCAGCTCATAGGGAACCTCACGGTTGCAGGCGATGATGCCGCCGAAGGCGCTCTTGGGATCGCAGGCGAAGGCGCGGTCGTAGGCAGCCGTAATGTCCTCGGCCACGGCGGAGCCACAGGGGTTCTGATGCTTGAGGATCACGCAGGCCGGCTCGTCGAACTCGCGGACCAGGTTCCAAGCGGCGTCGGCATCCAGATAGTTGTTGTAGCTGAGCGGCTTGCCCTGGATCTGCTCGGAGCCCACGAGCGGGAACTGCGAGCTCGCGGTATTCTCGCAGCCCTCGGCAAAGCGATAGACCGTGGCCTTCTGCTGCGGGTTCTCGCCATAGCGCAGGTCGTCGACCTTCTCCAGCGAGATCTCGAGCTTGGCAGAGGTGTCCGCCACATCGCTTGCCTGGGCGGCAAGCCAACGGGAGATAGCCGTGTCGTAGGCGGCGGTGGTCTGGTAGACCTTCACCTGCAGGCGGCGACGGGTGGAAAGCGTGGTGCAGCCACCGGTCTCGCGCATCTCGGCCAGGACGGCATCATAGTCGGCCGGGTCGGAGATGACGGTAACGCTCGCGGCGTTCTTGGCGGCAGAGCGCAGCATGGAGGGGCCACCGATGTCGATGTGCTCGATGGCGTCCGCGAAGGTGACCTCGGGGTTGGCGACGGTCTTCTCGAACTCGTACAGGTTGACGACGACCAGGTCGATCAGCTTAATGCCGTGCTGAGCAGCCTCCTGCATGTGCTGCTCGGAATCGCGGCGGGCCAGCAGCGCGCCGTGAACCTTGGGGTGCAGGGTCTTAACGCGGCCGTCCATCATCTCGGGATAGCCCGTGAACTCCTCGATGGGGGTTACGGGGACGCCCGCGTCCTCGATGGCACGAGCCGTGCCGCCCGTAGAGATGATCTCGACGCCAAAGTCATCGACCAGCGTCCGTGCGAAATCGACGACGCCCGTCTTATCGGTAACCGAGATCAACGCGCGTGCGATCTTCACATCAGATCCCATGCAGTCCTCCTGTCTGGTACGCCGCCGTGCTCTGTGAGCCGGTGATACGTCGATCTGCAGCGCTCGCGCAGCGGCATTGAAAATACTGATTCAATGTAGCGCATCGAGCGCATCGATGCACCCCGCAACGGGCGCATATGCAGAAAAAGTTTGCGAGCGGAGGGGATGGGCACGGCACCGGGCACGGTGAGTTCATGGAACACAGGGCACCATAATTAGATGCCAATAGCGTGGTAGAACTGTGCTCGATATGCATCCGCAAAAGAAAGAGGCACCATGGTCTCGCGGGTTCTCTACCGACCGTTTGATACCGAAGACTTCGACGCCATCGCGTTGATTCTGCAGCAGCTTTGGCATAACAATTCGGATAACGATGAGTACAACCGCCTCGAGGCCGCGTGCGACCTCGCCTATTGCCTTTCGTCTTCGACGTTTTCGCAGGTTGCCGTAATCGACGGTCAGGCGCGCGGCATTGCGCTCGCGCGTGCGGGACAGAGCTCCGGCGCCACCGTTAAGGAACATTGGCTGGATACCGAACGCGCACTGCTATCGCAAATGCGCGAGCTGGAGCCCGATGCCTGCGCCGAGTATCTCTCGTTTGTGCGCGCAACCATCCGAACCAACAACCGCCTGCTCGAAAGCAGCCCGTTACCACACGACAACGAGGTCACGCTGCTTGCCGTAGATCGCGACGTCCATGGCCTGGGCGTTGGCTCGGTGTTGCTCGACGCCGCAGTCTCGTACCTGTCCTCGCGCGGGGCGACGAGGGCGCACCTGTACACCGACTCCAACTGCTCGTGGAAGTTCTACGAACTGCACGGCTTTAAGCGCACGGCCACGCACCGCGCCAACCGCGAAGAGCGCCGTCACGACATGCCGCGCGAAAGCTTCCTCTACGAACTCGACCTAACAGCCTAGGCCCAGCAGCCATACCTAGTCATTTAGGAACGTCCCCAGTGACTAGTCGTTGGGGACAGTCTTCGTAGGTAGCGCATAAAAAGGGATGGGCTTTCCCCGACGGCTGTCGAGAAAAGCCCATCCCATAGCTTACGACCGTTAGAACGTTCCGCCGCCGCCTCCGCCGACGCCGCCGCCTCCGCCGCCCGAGAAGCCGCCGCCTCCGCCGCCGCCCGAGCTGTCGGAGCTCGATGCCAGCTCACGGATGCTCTCGTGATACACGCCGTCGAACGAATCGAGCGGCGACTCGGTACCGTAATGATGGTAGTACCACCAGTAGCAGGGGTAATTGTCGTAGAAACCGTCGGCCTCGCGCACCTCGGGAGGAACAGCCTCGGCAAGCTGACGCAGGACTTCCTTCGAAACACCCAGCGCCGCACCCATCACCAGAAGTTTATTCCACAGGACCAGATCGCCGGGGACGGCCTCCTTTAGGCGCGTGAAATCCTCAAGCCAATGCTTGAGCGCCTTGCAGCGAGCCGCCACCTCGGCGCCCTCCGGCGTAAAGCGGCGGAACGTAAGGCCCACGCCAATACCCACCAGCACAATCGGCACCGAGATAACCGCGGCGATAATGTTCGCCTGTGCGCCGTCGGTAAAGAAGATGGATCCCGCGGGAATACAGGCGATCAGAATACCAAGAACCAGGCAAAACACCATTGCGACAATGCCGTCCGAGGCAACGTACTCGCTATCGGCCAGCTTGCCCTTAACGGTGTTCTGATAGTCCTCGAGCTTGTCGCCCACGGGTGTAGCGTGCTGCTTGACGTAGTGCTGCAGCTCGTCGAACGTGCGCGAACGGTCACCGTTCTCGTCGGGCTTAGCACCGGCAAAGAAGACCTTGAGCACCATGTGGTCAATGCCCTTGGCCGACTTCCAACCCGCATCACTCACCGTCACGCGATACGTCTGCTCTTCTTTTTCACGCCCCAACAGACCCTTCTTAGCCTTAGTCACGGTCGCCTGTTCCAGCTTGATCACACGGTCGTCAGTGAGCTTCATGAGCGTGGCGATATATGCCTGATCGGGCACCTCGTTCCAGCTCATGAGGGCCGAAAGCACGGCGGGATGGTCGGCCGAAGGCACATCGCGGAAATATTCGTCCTGGAAAAGCGGCTTTGGCTTGCGGCGGCGCAGCTTGAGCACAACGATTGTGCCGGTAAAGGCCACCGCCGCGACAACACTTAGCACGGCAAGTACATTGGCAATCATGCGAGCGTGAGCGCGGCGGGCGTTAGCTTCGTCGGCCCATTCCTTCTCTTCGCCCAGGATCGTTGACATGCGTTCTTCGCCCGAGGCGGCAAGCTGCGGCACCCAGTCGCTGGGGAAGGCGATGCGTGCCTCGGCGAATTCGCCCTGATGCACGCAGGGAATGGTATAGGTGACCATGGGTTCGTCCGCATCGAGCGATACGTCGCCCGTCAGTGGGCCGTGGCCCCATGCACGGAAGTTATCGCCCTTGACGGCCGCCGTCCCGGCAGCGGCATTTGCGAAGTACACTTCCATCTCGACATCATCGGAGTCCGCGGACCAGCCATCGCCCACAAACTTCCAGTAGAGCTCAGCGGTATCGGCCCAGTTCATAACCGCACCGGTCATGGTGTAACTCACGTAATAGATCGCGCTGTCGCCGCTCTCGTGGGGGCTGAACACCTTGATTCTTACGCCGCTGTCGGACTGCTCAACCGTATAGACGCCGTTGTCGCCTTTGTTTGCGCTGTCGACCTTGTTAAACGCGGTGTCGTCTTCCTCGACGCTCAGCACATTGACGCCCGCCGCGCCGCCCTGCTGGTTAGAGCCTGTATTGATCTCCCAAAACACGCCGTTGATGTCGTCATCGAAATCAAACTGGCGTCCCTCGACAACGGTCAGCGAGCCGTCGGCCTCGACCGTGGCACCGATATAGGTTTGGGTCATGGAGTAGCCGTCGGCGTGCGCGGCGACAGGCAGCAGCAACAACGCAAGCGCGACGAGCACGCAGACGGAAGCGAATCGCGCAAACAGGCAGCGCTGCCGACAAGTATTGGCAACGGGGGCGTTCATAGGCACATCCTTTGTCTGTAAAACCAACAGCGCCATTGTCCCACGTTTGCGGGTACGCATGACGAACATCTAGGCGACCGGAGCGCCAAACGGGATGAAAGTCACGCCCGCGGCCGGCACCTGGGGACATTCCTTATCTGCCGGCAATCTGGAACACTCCTTGGCATAGCCCGCTCCGGCAATAGATACCACTTCATAGCTCCGTCACAGGTGTAGCGGCTTTGTGTTGCCGCGGCGTAAGCCGATTAAGCTGGCGAGCGAGGGGCATAAAGCAGTTGAGCGAAAACGGTTTGCCCCTTTGCCGTTCGCTTGAGGATCATGTCCCCCTTTTCCGCGGAAACCCCGGCAGTTGCGAAGAGCTGCCGGGGTTTCTGTCGTCTAAGGTGCCAAGTTGATGGACAGGAATCAAAGCGCCGAGTCTGCGAGCCGCCATACGCAATGCGGGGCCTCGACAACTTGCGGACCACAGTGACGCCTCCCCATCGCGCCCCGCGCTATACTCGTCCGCATGGATATCAAAACACGCAACATAGCAGCGCCCGCCGCGGACGCGCCAGCGATGCCGCCCGCCTCTGCCCCCGCGCCCGTCGTGGGCCGCTTTGCCCCGTCGCCCTCGGGCCGCATGCACTTGGGCAACGTGTTCAGTTGCCTGTGCGCGTGGCTTTCGGCCCGCAGCCAGGGCGGCCGCATCGTACTGCGCATCGAGGACCTGGACGATCGCTGCAAGCGTCCGGAACTTGCCGCTCAACTGATTGACGACCTGGCCTGGCTGGGGCTTGAGTGGGACGAAGGCCCCTACTACCAACACGATCGCCTGGACTTGTACGAGGACGCCCTGCACCAGCTGCAAGACGCCGGCCTCACCTACCCCTGCTTTTGCACGCGCGCCGAGCTCCACGCCGCGAGCGCACCGCACGCCAGCGACGGCACGCCCATCTATCGCGGCGCCTGCCGAGGCCTTTCTGCCGAGGAGGTTGCCCGCCGCAGCATCCTGCGCGCTCCGGCCACGCGCCTGCGCGTGCCCGCCGTCGACGACCTCGCGGACGACGTGATCGAATTTGTGGATCGCACGTATGGTGCCCAATGCGAGGCGCTCGCCACCGAATGCGGCGACTTTTTGGTGCGCCGCAGCGACGGCGTGTTTGCCTATCAGCTAGCCGTGGTGGTCGATGACGCCGCCATGGGCGTCACCGAGGTCGTGCGCGGATGCGACCTGCTGGGCTCCACGCCGCGCCAAATCTACCTGCAGCATCTGCTGGGACTTCCCACGCCGCACTACGCGCACATTCCGCTGCTCATGTCGCCGGACGGCCGCCGCCTTTCCAAGCGCGACCGCGATCTGGACCTGGGCGAACTCCGCACCCGCTTTGGCACACCCAAGGCACTGCTGGGCTGGCTCGCCGGGCAAACGGGCATCGCACCGGACACCACGCCGCGTTCTGCCGAGCAGCTGGTCGAGCACTTTAGCTGGGATGTCATCCGCGCGCATCGCGAGAACATCGTTATGGATGAAAGGACAGGCATGCAACAGACGGCAGCCCACCCTGACGACCACCTCGATAGCGACATTGCCAAAGCATCAACAACTCATCTTTCACCAGAGGGGTTCGATGCGTTTTGCGAAATACTTGACTCCCCCACGCCAGAAGCTACGAAAACGTTACTCGAGCGCAAGTCAGCTTGGGAGTAAATCCCTTAGCGAATCGGTTTTGGTTCGCTACGAAGCTCATGCGTCCGTACCCCTATGCAACATCCCAGGGCTGGAGTTCGTCGCCCAGGCGAACGATGCAGTCGTAGAGCACGGTATGGCGCTCGGCCGGGTTGACATCCCGATGAAAATGCCCGTAGTACCAGCGCTTGTAGTCCAGACGGTCCTCCAGCTCGTCAAAAAACGTGGTGAGTCGATCGACATCGGGATAATTCCAGCCGGGCGCCGGATAGAGCGTGGGCGACAACATGCGCGTGGAGCAGGTGTGGGTGATCACGTAGTCGACCTTCCAGCCCACGCTGTCGAGCTTTGTCCGCGCCTCCTCAAAGTTGCGCTCGTCCGGCAGCTCCTGCGGCCACCAGCTGGAATAGGGAATGCGGTATTCCTTATCCACGCTCGTGGCACCGCCCATGGTAAAGATCGTTGAGCCGTCGAGCTCAAAAATCTCGCCGCGCGTCAGGCGTCGGATGGGCGAAGTGTCCGACAGGCGCTGCGTCAGGCCGCCGTGCCACAGTTCCATGGGACGCTCCGCCCAGTGATCGAAACGTTCGTGGTTGCCGTCGACGAACAGCACGGTATAGGGGCGCGACTCCAGCCAAGCGATGTCGGCACATTCCTCGGCAGAGAAATCCCACGGAAAGCCAAAGTCGCCCGCGACAATCAGGTAGTCGTCGCCCGTCAGGCTGTCTCCAAGATCCCAGTCGCGCAGCTTTTGCATGTCGGCACCGCCGTGAGTATCACCCGTCACATAGACCGTCATCGGATCACCACTTCCCTGTAAGTCGCTAGCCCGCATTCTGCACGATCGCCAAGCAAACCGTTCCAGCCCTTCCGTTCCTTAGGGCTTACCCCTCGTTCTTCCATCCAAACGGGTCGAGCACCCAAAAAATCAGATCTAGCACACCGCCGGTCATCATGGCACCGGCAAGGGCCATGCAAATGTGCAGAGAGCTGGCACTTCGGAGCACGTCGAACGGCCCCAGAACAGCCAGCAGCGAGACCGCTGCGCCGGCTACGCACAGCGCAAGGCACGGTCCTGCGTCCTTAACGCACTTCTTTGCGAGATGCTTTGCGTTGTCACCCATCGATATCGAACTCCTTAGAGGGTCGTTGTTCAGATGCATGCCGCCGTGGCAGAACGAAGCGGCAGAGTAAGTGTCACATGCCGTGCAGGCATCAATGGAGAAACCGCCTGCTCGACCAACCCTTGACGCCGTTTTGCACCGGCACCCCATCCCCCGCTATCGAGGTCTAATACTTTTCCCGAGAAGTGAACGGCTGTTTTTGGACCCCTGAAACAGCCGCATTTTTCGGCGGCAAAATCGTGGGATTTCAGCATTGAAACCGCGGGAAACGGCACCTTTAAAGTGTCGATGCTTCGGGGGTCCGTTTTAGCTCGTTCACTTCTCGGGAAAAGTATTAGACCTCGCTGCTAGCTATCCAGAAAGACACCTCCCCCTTCCCCACCGCCGCGCAAAAACTCATCCAACATTAATCTTGGCTCAAGAATCGCTTAATCTATAACCTGCACTATAGAGTTCGACCAAGGGCGGGGCGGCGTCACGCAGGCCGCCGAACGCAACGCTCGCGCCCGGGCAGATCGCCCGGCGTCGCGCCCATCGAACGAAAGGAACAGGTCATGGACGACCTCGAAAAAGTTGAAACCATCCGCACCAAGTGCAACGTGAGCTACACCGATGCCAAGGCCGCGCTCGACGCCGCCGACGGCAACGTCTTGGATGCCATCATTTGGCTCGAGTCGCAGGGCAAGACCCAGACCACGTCGGCGCACGCCGCCACCGAGTCCGCGCCAGTCGATGAGCCCTCAGCCGAGATGGTCGCCGCGCAGGCCGCCTACGAGAAGTCGAGCGAAAAGACCGACTTCTCCAAGAAGATGGATAGCGTGTGGGAGTACCTCAAAAAGCTCTTCCGCCTGAGCCTGGACACCAAGTTTATCGCCACGCGCCGCGACGCGATCATCCTCAACATTCCCATCCTGATCCCCATCGTCGCGCTGTTTGCCTGGGGCGCCACGATATGGCTGATGCTGATTGGCCTGTTCTTTGGCATGCGTTACCGCATCGATAGCGACGGCGACGTACCCGGCAGCATCAACAACCTTATGAATCACGCTGCCGATGCCGCGGACGACATCAAGCAAAATCTCAACGACGACAAGTAATCGCAGACGGGGGCACGCATGGCACGGATCCTGATCGTAGAGGACGAGGAGAAAATCGCCCGCTTTGTGACGCTCGAGCTGGAGCACGAGGGCTACCAGGTGGAGCACGCCGCCGACGGCCGCACCGCCGTGGACCTGGCGCTGGAGCGCAACTACGATCTGATTCTGCTCGATGTGCTGTTGCCGCAGCTCAACGGCATGGAGGTGCTGCGACGCGTCCGCAAGCACAAGGATGTACCGGTGATCATGGTCACCGCGCGCGATGCCCTGATGGACAAGGTGGCCGGGCTCGATGCCGGCGCCGACGATTACCTGACCAAGCCGTTTGCGATTGAGGAGCTGTTCGCACGGATCCGCGTGGCGTTGAAGCGCTCGGAGGCCGTGCGGGCGGCTTCGGGCGTTGGCGGCGTTGGGGCCGGGACGGGCGCTACGGGCGCCGCTGCGATACCCCCGGCTGGCGACTCGACCCAGGCATCCGCCTCGCCCTCCCCCGCCGCGCTCACCGTGAGTTCGGTCGCGCTCGATCCCGACCGCCGCGAAGTCACGGTCGGCGGCTCGCCCATCGCGCTCACTGCCCGCGAGTTCGACGTCCTCGCCCTGCTTATGGCGCACGCCGGCACCGTGCTCACGCGCGAGCGCATCGCGCACGAGGCGCTGGGCTACGAATACGTGGGCGACACCAACAACGTCGACGTGCACATCGCGCACCTGCGCGCCAAGATCGAGGACGCCGGCGGCGCCCGCATCATCCAGACCGTGCGTGGGGTGGGCTATGTCTGCCGCGCGTAACGCCGAGGCCAAGCGCGTCACATCCATCGCCCGCGCCATCAACTGGAGCTATATGTGGCGCCGCTTGATGAGCTACGTCTGGCTCGATCTGCTGCTGATGGTGATTGCGGCGGCGATCCTCGTCTATGGATACAACCAGATGCTGCCCGACGGCGCGTTTACCGCAGGATGGATCCCCGGCGTCGCCGTTCACGGCATGTCGCTGGCGCCTGCGCGCGGCTGGGACCTGGCAACGCTCACCTATACCGTCGAGCTTGCGCGTACCACCAAGACTTTCCCCCTCGCGCAGGACCTCGTCGCGCTATGGCCTCTCTACCTTGTCGTTGTGGGTTGGCAGGTCATCAGCGTGCTCGACATGCTCGGCGGCGCCCGTCGCGTGCGCCGCACCATGGCACCGCTCAACGACCTGGCCTTGCGCGTGGACGAGCTTGGCCGTATGCAGCTCTCCGGCGGCAAGATGGAAACACTGGAGCAGGCCATCGAGCGCGCAAGCGTCGACTCGCCGAGCGTCACTACCGGCGACGCCGACCTGGCAAGCATCGAGGTTGCACTCAACCGCCTACTGCGCCAGATGCAAGAGGCCAAACTGCAGCAAATGCGCTTTGTCAACGATGCGAGCCACGAGCTGCGCACGCCCATCGCGGTGATTCAGGGCTACGTAAACATGCTCGATCGCTGGGGCAAAGACGACCCGGACGTGCTGGCAGAATCTATCGCGTCCCTCAAGGCCGAAAGCGAGCACATGCAAGAGCTCGTGGAGCAGCTGCTGTTTTTGGCGCGCGGCGATGCCGAGCGCACGGTCCTGCGGCGTGCGAATACCAACCTGGCCGCACTGGTCGACGAGGTATGCGAAGAATCGCAGATGATCGATACCGAGCACACATATCGGCTGGCTTTTGACGCTGCGCTTGTCAGCGACCCGCGCTGCGATGCGCCCGTTGACGTGGCGCTCGTGAAGCAGGCTCTGCGCGTGATCGTGCAAAACGCCGCCAAGTACTCGGATGCGGGAACGACCGTCACATTTGGCATAACGCCCAATGCGGGCATGGGCACGATCGACATAAGTGTTGAGGACGAAGGCATCGGCATGAACCAGGAATCCGCAGCTCACGCGTTCGAGCGGTTCTACCGCGCCGACAACGCGCGCGATGCCGGCGCGCAGGGTTCGGGCCTGGGGCTCGCTATCGCCAAGTGGATCGTCGACAGCCACGGCGGCGTCATCGGCGTGACCTCGGTCGAGGGCGTCGGCAGCCGCTTTACGATTCGCCTGCCGCGGTAGGAAGCCCCTCGACATAAATAAAGGGATAGGGCCACGCAGCCCTATCCCTTTTTGCTAGCTATGACAGCTTGTGCGCTACTCGCGGCACAGGTGCACGGCGAAGCCGGCGAACTCGCGCTTAAAGTACACGAGTTTGGTACCACCGTCGGGTAGCAGCGCGCGCGACTCCTCGTTGACCTCGAGCCCGCGCTCGGCAAACCACTTCTCAGCCGCATCGATGTCGTTGACGGCAAAGCCGATGTGGCCCTTGGTGCCACGACCGTTCTGCTTCATGATCTCGACCAGCGAATCGTTAAAGTACGAAACCGGGGTCTCGATGACGGGCAGGCCCATCATCGTCGAGAACAGCTCCGCGATCTCCAGGGCGTCTGCCGGGTCGGCGGCGTTAATGCCCACATGGGCAACGCGCATGCCAAAGAGCTCGACCGGGTTGGCGTTCTGCTCACTCATACAGGCAGTGCCTACTGAGCCATGACGTCGAGAACGGCCTTCTCGGCAGCGACGCGGTTCATGCCGGTCATGAAGGGCACGCCGCTCACGTACGGGCAGGTGAGGCCTTCGGGGGCAACGGTGGTGGCGATCAGCAGGTCGGCGCCCTCGTCGCAGTAGTCCTTGGCCTCGGAGATGGCGCACTGCACGATCTCGTACTTGTCGGCGTAACCGTTGGCGTCGAGCAAGGTGGCGACCTTCTGGGCAACGAGCGTGGAAGTAGCAGCGCCAGCACCGCAAGCCAAAACGATCTTCTTCATAGGTAATGTCTCCCTTCATGGTTTACTTTAGGTAAGTGTACCGCAGCGAGCGATGGCACTCGGCCTCGATGAGCTTTTATGCCAGTTTGCTTGCGCGCTGCGTATAATACATCTAGTACGTGTTGTCATACCGCTCGCTTTATGAGCGACTAAGGACCCTAACATGCCCGATTCCCGCACCCTCTGGACCGCCGTCGTTATCATCTGCATCGCCGTGTCGGTGTTCTTTAGCGTCAAAAAACGCACCACGTTCAAGCGCCTGCAGCAGCTTATGGCTGCCAAGCAGTGGGACGAGTTCGATCGTTTGCTCGACGGCAAACTCACCAGCATGCTGTACCCGCGCTACAACCGCGACTACCTGCGTCTGAACTCCTATCTGCTGCGCGAGGACCACGAGCGCGCCAGCGAGATGTTCGACCTGCTGCTGGGACTCAATCTCCCCAAGATGCAGCGCGTCGACCTGGTGATTAAGGCCTTTAACTACTATGTTGGCCAGGAGGACCGCAAAAAGTCCAAGGAGCTTCTGCACGAGATCAAGGGCTTTGAGGGCGGTCAGGCCGAGGCGGTCGCGCACGAGTGCCAGCTGATGTACGACACGATGATCCTCAAGCGCCACAACGACATTCCCGAGCTGGAGCGCATGCTCAAGGATGCCGGTGACGACAAGGTCAAGAGCTGCCGCCTGGAATACCTGTTGGCCCTGCAGTACAAGAACAAAGGCGACGAAGCCAAGTTCCAGGAGTTCCTGGAGAAGTCGGGCCAACACTCGATGGCCGTCAACGCGTAACGGACGGCTTGTGCTAGACTTCTAGTCTCACGGGGGCGTGGCGGAATTGGCATACGCAGGAGACTTAAAATCTCTCGCCGCAAGGATTGTGGGTTCGAGTCCCACCGCCCCTACCATGTGATTGCTTGCGAGCCCGTGTTCCCCAGGGATGTGGGCTCGCTTCTTTTAGATGCCGGCAGGGCTCTAAGTTGCGGTGGAATAGATCCTGTTTATACCGTTTACCAGCTTATTTAGGAACTATTTCACCGCAACTCAGAGGAAGACGGTTAAAGAGCACTCAGGCTCGGGGTCCAGCCGATGGTGGGGGTCGCGCCGTCGAGAGTCTCGTTGATGGTGGCGGCCATGCCGGCGAGTAGGCTGTTCTCGCTTACGGTGAGCGTCTTGTAGCCGCCGGCTCGCATGAGCTCGCGAATCACCACGGCACCTGCCAGGATCACGCCCGCGCGCTTGGGCTGCACGCCTGGCAGCGCAGCGATACCCTCCACATCCAGCGTAGACATACGATCGATGGCGGCCGAGATCTGCTCCATCGAAAGCTCGCGCAGGTGCACAAAGTTCGAGTCGTACGGCTCCAGTTCGTGGACCAGCGCCACGAGCGTGGTAACGGTACCGCCCACCGCGACGAGGCGCTCGGCGCGCTCAAAGTCGACAGGCAGGCCCTCAAAGTAAGCCCCGAACTGCTCGCCCGCCCATACGCCAGCGGCGGCAAGTTCACTGTCCGTTGGCGGCAGCGCCGAGAAAAACCGCTCCGTCACGCGACGGCAACCGATGTCCAGTGAGCGCGTTCCCTCCAGCGCAAAGACCCCGCGCTCCGGCGCATAGACGCCCGTCGCGAGCTCCGTGGAGCCACCGCCCGAATCGGCGACGATGATGCGCTCGCCAGCAAAGTCGTGTGCCACGCCAAAAAACGTCAGGCGCGCCTCGACCTCGCCCGGAATCACCTGCGGTTCGAGCCCCAGATCGCGCAGACCGTCCAGCAGCAGCGCGGCATTGGACGCATCGCGCGCGGCACTCGTGCAGGTGGTGCAGACGCACGCGGCCCCAAAGGTACGGGCTTCGTCCACAAACATGCGGCACGCAGCGAGCACGCGCTCAACGGCCGCCTCGCAAAAGCGCCCCGTCGCGTCCACGCCCTCGCCCAAGTCGGTGATCTCGGTATGCTTGGACGATTCCACGATCGCCCCGGCCTCGACCTGCGCCAACACCAGTCGCGATGACACCGTTCCCAGGTCAATCGCGGCCACCTTATTTCGTTTGCAATCTGCCATTGCGGGCTCCCCTCCGGGCGCTATTTGCCGTTGGACACGACCGTCTGGCCCTCGACGCCGTTAAACCCAAACAGCATGTCGAGCGCTTGGATGTACCACGGCGCGTCCTTACCGACTTCTTCGATTTCCTTGGCAACTTCGCTGGCCTTCTTGGCGTTCGACGACTTCTGGCTCGACGAGGCATCCGAATCGCCGTCCAGGCCCTGCACTTCAATCCTCTTCTCGCCGGGCATCACCAAGCCCAGACCATCGGAAGCCGCATCCTTGATACCCTCCTCCGAGAGCAGCTTGTCGACGCTTTTTTGCAGCCCATCATTGTATTGCTGGCGAATCTCGACCTGCTTGGCCAAGATATCGCTCGAACGCTTTGCCACATACAGGTCGCGCACGGGGAAATACAGGCTCACGAGCACCAGGGCAACGACGATGCCGATGAATAGCCCTCGCTGAGGACCGTGGGTAAAGTCGTAGATCGCCTTGACTACCACGTTGTCGTTGGCGTAGTGCATAAAGTCCGAGCCCGAAAAACGGTTCGAGGGCCTGCTCGACCTATCGTGCGTTTGAGCCGACGAGCGCTGAGCATGCGACGAACGTGCCGGGCGCACTGGTCCATCTGTCGAAGTATTCACTTGAGCATTGGGGCGCGAGGTACTTGTCGGGCGCTGCATGGAGCGGTCGGCGCCGGCGTAGGCGGACCCACCGAGCTGCACTGTGCGCGCACGGCGAGGCGACGGCTCACGCGAACCGGCGGAATAGTACCTGTTGTCGTAAATCTGATCCATGTGCGCCTTGTGCGGTTGAGGTTTGTTTGCGCTAAGTATTCTAGTTATAGCACGAGAGCCCGCACCGCCTTCGCCAGCCTTGGCTCGACATAAAAAAGGCGCTGAGTCATATGGCCCAGCGCCCAATGGTGCTCAACAGCGCCCGGCTGGAGCAAGGCAAATCCGAGTCTTCCCCGCCCCCGCGACCTCCGCGTGCCTAGCGAATGTTGTAGAACGCGGCCTTGCCGGCGTAGCGCGCGCTGCCCTCGAGCTCGTCCTCGATGCGGATGAGCTGGTTGTACTTGGCGATGCGGTCGCTGCGGCACGGGGCGCCCGACTTGATCTGGCCGGCGTTGACGCCCACGACCAGGTCGGCGATCGTGGAGTCCTCGGTCTCGCCGGAACGGTGGCTCACGATGCAAGCGTAGCCGGCCTCCTTGGCGGTGTCGATGGCCTCGAGTGACTCGGTAAGCGTGCCGATCTGGTTGACCTTGACCAGGATCGCGTTGGCGGCACCCAGCTCGATGCCCTTCTTGAGGCGCTCGGTGTTGGTGACGAACAGGTCGTCGCCCACCAGCTGCACCTTATTGCCAATGCGACGGGTAAGCTCGACCCAGCCGTCCCAGTCCTCCTCGGCCATGCCATCCTCGATGGAGATGATGGGATAGGTGTCGACGAGCTTCTCCCAATAATCGACCATCTGAGCGCTCGTGTACTCCACGCCCTCGCCCTTGAGCTCGTACATGCCGGTCTCGGCGTTGTAGAACTCGGTCGAGGCCGGGTCCATGGCGTACATGAAGTCGACGCCGGGCTTAAAGCCGGCCTTCTCCACGGCCTTGGTGATGTACTCGAACGGCTCGGCATTGGTCTTGAGGTCGGGGGCAAAGCCGCCCTCGTCGCCCACGCCGCCGCCCAGGCCGGCCTCGTGCAGCACGCCCTTGAGGGTGTGGTAGACCTCGGCGCACCAGCGCAGGCCCTCGGCAAAGCTCGGGGCGCCCACCGGCATGATCATGAACTCCTGGAAGTCGACGTTATTGTCGGCATGCACGCCGCCGTTGAGGATGTTCATCATGGGCGTGGGCAGCAGATGGGCGTTGACGCCGCCCAGGTACTGGTACAGCGACAGGCCCGCCGACTCGGCTGCGGCGCGGGCAACAGCCAGCGACACGCCCAGGATGGCGTTGGCGCCGAGTTTGGTCTTGTTGGGCGTACCGTCCGCGGCAATCAGCGCGGCATCGACGGCGCGCTGGTCGAAGGCGTCGAGGCCCACGACGGCATCGGCGCACTCGTTGTTGACGTGCTCGACGGCCTGAGAGACGCCCTTGCCCAGGTAGCGGTCCTTGTCGCCATCGCGCAGCTCGCAGGCCTCAAAGGCGCCGGTCGAAGCGCCCGAAGGCACCATCGCGCGGCCGAAGCTGCCGTCCTCGAGCACGACCTCGACCTCGACGGTGGGGTTGCCGCGGCTGTCGAGCACCTCACGACCGTAGACATCCAAAATATCGCTCATGTTGTCTCCCTCTCACTTGGAAACGGGTTGAATGCTTGGCAACGCGGCTTACACGCTGCAGCGACGTGCAGGTTCATAAGTTAGCCTTGTCGCACTTTTTGCATTATGCCCTAAGTTAGCCAAGGGATACAATCTTTTTTAAAAAATAATGGGGCGATGGGACAAGTCCGTCCCATCGCCCCCGCGGTATTACTCCCCTGCCTTTGCTGCGTCCCACAGGTCGTTGAGGCCATGGGTCGAAAGCTCGGCAAGATCAACATGGGCATCGGCCGCCATCTGCTCCATTGCAGCCCAACGGCGACGGAACTTGGCCGTGCTGGCACGCAGGGCGCTCTCGGCATCAATCCCCTCTTTGCGCGCAACGTTGACAAGGGCAAAGAGTAGGTCACCAAACTCCATCTCGCGCTCAGGCGTTCCGGGAGCCTCGGCCTCAAACTCGGCACGCTCCTCGGCAACCTCGTCCCACACATCCTGGACCGTCTCCCACTCAAAGCCCACGGCCGCCGCCTTGCGCGAGACCTTTTGCGCTTGCATCAGCGCCGGCAGGTGCGTGGACACGCCGTCGAGCAGCCCCTCGGGCGCGGCCTCGCCTGCCGCCACGGCCTTGTCCTTGGCGGCCTTCTCGGCAAGCTTGACCTCATCCCAAATCTTGAGCACCTCGTCAGAGCTGTCGGCATCCGCATCGCCAAACACGTGCGGATGACGGCGAATGAGCTTGGCGTCGATATCGTGCGCCACGTCGGCCAGCGTAAACTCGCCGGCGTCCGCCGCGATCTGCGCATGCAACACTACCTGCATGAGCACGTCGCCCAGCTCCTCGCGCAGGTGCGCCGCGTCGTCGGCCTCGATGCAGTCGAGCGCCTCGTAGGCCTCCTCGATCATGTTCTTGCCAATGCTGCGGTGCGTCTGCTCGCGGTCCCACGGGCAGCCGTCGGGCTGACGCAGACGCCAGATGGTCTGCACCAGATGCTGCAGCTCGGCCGACGCGTCGACCAGCGTGGACAGGTCACGCGAACCCTCGGCATTTTGCTGAGCCATATGCTCGGCCATGGCTAGTCCTCCTCCATGATCACGTGGCGGAACGCGCCGCCCTCGTAGATGCCGTAGCTGTGCGTACCGTCCTTGGGGATGCTCACGCTGCCGGGGTTGAAGAGCCACAGACCAGGATGCTCCTCGCTCGCTTCGTTGACCTTGATGTGCGTGTGACCGTAGACGAGCGCGGAGCCCTCGGGCAGCGCGGGCGCGTGGTCGACGCTGTTGTGCATACCGGCGCCAAAAACGTGGCCGTGCGTCAGGAACAGCTCGCGGCCGTTCTCGTCGAATAACGTGGCATAGTCGGCCATGATGGGAAAGTCGAGCACCATCTGGTCGACCTCGGCGTCGCAGTTGCCGCGCACCGCGATGATGCGGTCGGCCAGGGCGTTGAGCAGCGGAATCACGCGCTTGGGAGCGTAGTCGCGCGGCAGGTCGTTACGCGGGCCGTGGTAGAGCAGGTCGCCCAGCAGCACAATACGATCGGGCTGCTCGGACTCGATGGCGGCGCAAAGGCGTTCGGTCCAATATGCCGAGCCGTGGATGTCGGAGGCGATGAGGTATTTCATGGGGAGATCCTTTCGAATGGGGTTGATGGGGGCTGAATACGGGGTCCGGCGGATGCGGAGCCCATCTACCGTGTTACTCGAATCGCAGCGCCGCGCTCTGAGCCGCCTGCATCACGCGTTGGAGCGGCACGCCATGTTCGCGGGCAAGACGGGCGCAATCCTCGTACTCGGGAGCCGCGCGCTCGCTGCCGTCGGGCAGGGTCGCCACCTTAACGGATACCTCGCCCCATGGCGTCGTTACGCGCTCAAAGCGGCGTGGCAGGCAAACGCGTTCCATCACCTGGCGACGAATGGCGTTGGTCGTGGTCTCCAAAAAGATAATCGTCTGCAAGCGCTCGATATCATCGTGCGAGCAGATTACCTGCAGTTGCCAGCCGGGGCGGCCCTTTTTGCAGTAAAGCGGCAACCAATGCACCTCGCGGGCGCCGGCCTTGCGCAGGCAATCGGCAGCGTAGGCAAGCACCTCGGGCGACGCGTCGTCGATATCGCACTCCAGTTTGACGATAGTTTCGGGCGCATCAGTCTCGCGAGACAGCGGGGATGTGCTATCGCATTGCATACGGTCTGGATCCTTTCCGCGCGGGCTCGTTTTGTTCACCCAAACGCTAGCACATCGCAGGCTGCGCGAGTGTGACGGCGCGTGATGAGCGCGATTTTCCTTGTCGACAAGAAACCGACACTCCACCGCCCCGGCCAAACATGTACATCAGCCTCCAAACATGTCATTATTTGCAGCTTTTGGAGGCTGATGTACATGTATTGGAGCAAGCGAGGCCGCGCCGCGCAGCCTTTCCAATCGATTTCGAGCTCCGGCGCGCGCGGCGTGTTGAGAGCTGCAACATTACAATGGAGCGGATTCGCCAAATGCAAAGGAGTCGCCATGCCCGCATGCCCGCTGGTCGATTGCCACACCCACACCTCGTTTTCGGACGGACATGCCTCGTTTGAGGACAACGTTCGCGCCGCTGCTGCGGCCAGCTGCCGCGTCATGGTCTCAACCGATCATCTCACCCTGCCCGCCAGCATGGACGCCAACTGCGAAGTGCAGGTTACTGAGGGCGACCTGCCGGCGCATCGTCTGGCTTTTGAGGACGCCCGCAAGCTCGCCGCGCAGATCACGCCGGAGCTCGAGCTTATCTATGGCTTTGAATGCGACTGGTACGAAGGTTGCGAGCCTTTGGTTGAGCGCTGGTCCGCGGGTGCCATAGTGCGCTTGGGCAGCGTGCATTGGATTGGCAACCCGGGCGATATCATAGCCGGTGCCGCGGGTACGGCGGGAACGGAAAACGTCGCTCGCCCCGATACGCCCGATTCCCTTTGCGGTTGGATCGACGACGACACCGACCTGCACGTTTGGGAAAACCTGGGCGTGCGCGGCGTGTGGGAGCGCTATGTCGACGACTGGTGCCGCGCCTGCGAAAGCTCGCTCAGCTTTGATGTGATGGCTCACCCTGACCTGGTCATGCGCTTTTCGAAGGAAGGCTTTACGCCCGACTTTGACCCCGCACCGTTTTGGCAGCAGATGGCCGAATGCGCCCACGATACGGGCCGCCGCATTGAGGTCTCGACCGCCGCACCGCGCAAGGGCCTCGACGACTACTATCCCACGACCGGATTGCTGCATTGCTTTGCCCACGCCGAGGTGCCGATAACTTTTGGCTCGGACGCACACCGCGCCTGCGACATCTGCTGGAACATCCGTGAGGCCCAGGCACACGCCTACGACTGCGGCTACCGAACCTTCGGCATCCCCCACCTCACCGGAGAATGGGAGTCCACGCCCCTCGCCTAACCATCCCTTCATAAGTTGCGGTGGAATAGGGATTGTTTTGCCTGATGAAGCGCTTAAACAATCCCTATTTCACCGCAACTTCCATGACCCCGTTACACCAACAAAGACTGTCCCAAACGACTAGTGGCGGCGGGCGTTGAGTTCGCCGGCCAGCTCGTCGAGGGTAATGCCGTAGCGCTCAAGCGTCACGAGCAAGTGGTAGACCAGGTCGCCAGCCTCGTAGCGGATGTGATCGTGATCGTTATCCTTGCAGGCCATGATCACCTCGCTCGCCTCCTCGGCAAGCTTCTTGAGCAGCTCGTCCTCGACGTCGGTCAGCAGGCGAGCGGTATAGCTCTTCTGCGGCGATGCGTCGCGACGGCCGTGAATCACCTCGGCGAGCCCCGTCAGCGTCTCACCGATATTTCCATCCTGAACGTTTGCGGTGCGCACACCCATAGTTCAATCCTTTCTGGTTGGCCGAGCGTCTAATCGAGCGCCCGCCCTACGCGAGTTTCTTAAAGAAGCAGGTACGGTTGCCGGTATGGCAGGCCGGACCCGGCGAGTCGACCTTGACCAGTAGCGTATCGCTATCGCAATCGGCCCAGAGCTCCTTGACCTCCTGCATGTTGCCGCTCGTCGCACCCTTGTTCCAGAGCTCCTGGCGGCTGCGGCTCCAAAACCACGTGGTGCCGGTCTTGAGCGTCAGCCCCACCGACTCCTCGTTCATCCAAGCAACCATAAGCACCTCACCGGTGTCATACTGCTGAACCACACAAGGAATCAGCCCGCGGGCGTCGTATTTAAGATCAGACGCTTCTATTACCTCAGTCATCATTTCTCCCAAGTAATTGCCGTAAACCCCACAGGTCGGCGAGGGTTGTCCAGGTGCCCGAGATTCCGAGCGACAAGCCCGACGACGCGTACTTAAGTACGCGAGAAGGGTTGGAGCCGGAAGGTCGGGTGCCTGGGCAAGCCGCAGCATTAGAAGTCCAGCCTCACAGGAATACCTTGAGAAGCCATATACTCTTTGACTTCGCGAATGCTGAAGATTCCAAAGTGAAAGACGCTCGCCGCCAGCACGGCATCGGCCTCGCCCTCGATCACACCCTCGGCAAAATGCTCGAGTGTGCCCACGCCGCCGCTCGCGATAACGGGAATCGGCACCGCGCGGGCCACGGCGCGAGTAAGCGCCAGATCGAAGCCGGCCTTGGTACCGTCGCGGTCCATGCTGGTCAGTAGGATTTCGCCGGCGCCACGACGAGCCGCCTCCTCGGCCCACGCCACTGCGTCGATACCCGTAGCGTTGCGGCCGCCCGCCGTAAAGACCTCCCACTTATCGGCGCCCGGCTCCCCGGGCAGCCCCACGCGCTTGGCATCGATCGCCACGACCACGGCTTGGCTGCCAAACGCCGCGGCGGCCTGGCTGATCAACGACGGATCGCGCACGGCGGCAGAGTTGAGCGACACCTTGTCGGCGCCGGCGGCAACCATGGTGCGCATGCCCGCCAGGTCGCGAAAGCCGCCGCCCACGGTATAGGGAATGGCCAGCTCCTCGGCCGCATGCGCCGCCATCTCGATAGTCGTCGCACGGTTATCGCTCGTCGCGGTAATGTCCAAAAAAACGACCTCGTCCGCACCCTCGCGGTCGTAGGCGCGGGCCAGCTCCACCGGATCGCCGGCATCGCGCAAGCTCACAAAGTTGACGCCCTTGACCACACGGCCGTCCTTGACGTCCAGGCAGGGAATTACGCGCTTGGTAAGCATGGGCTACTCCTCCCCTCGAGCGGCGGCCAGCGCCTGGGCCAGCGTAAAGTTGCCCTCATAGAGCGCGCGGCCGGTAATGGCGCCTTCAATCGCGCCCTCACCCACCGCGGCCAGCGCGCGGATATCGTCGAGCGCCGAGATGCCGCCCGAAGCCACGACGGGAAAGCCCGCGACCTCGGCCACATGGCGATACGCAGCCACATCGATGCCCGTCTGCATGCCATCACGCGCGATGTCGGTATACACCAGATGCTTAAAACCCAGCTCGGAAAGCTGCGCCACGGCGTCGTCGAGCGCCACGCCCGCGCCGTCGCGCCAGCCGTTCACCTTGACCTGGCCGTCGCGCGCGGCGATATCTGCCACCAGCAGCTCGCCAAAGCCGCGAGCTGCCACCTCGGCAAAACCCGGCTCGGTCACCAGCACGGTGCCCAGTGCAATGCGGCGAGCGCCATAGCCGGCCAGCTCGTCGATGCGTGCGAGCGAGCGAACGCCGCCGCCCACGTCCACGGACAGACCGTCAACGCCGCAGATGGCCTTAATTGCCGCCGAGTTGGCAGCGCATGTGTCCTCGTCCTCGCCGAAGGCAGCGGACAGGTCGACGACGTGCACCCAGCTCGCGCCCTGCTCGGCAAAGGAGCGGGCGACTGCCACGGGGTCGTCGGAATATACCTTGCAGCGGCTCCGGTCGCCGCGCTCCAGGCGCACGACCTTGCCGCCGATCAAATCGATTGCGGGAAACAGAATCATCGGCCAACCTCCTCGACGATGTTGACGAAGTTCTTAAGGATGCGCTGACCCAGCGCGGAGGATTTCTCGGGATGGAACTGGCAGCCCCACACATTGCCGTGGCGCACGATGCACGGGAAACTCCGTGTATAGTGCGTGCGCGCCAACACATCGGTGGCATCGACGTCGCCGGCCACCGCGTAGCTGTGGGTGAAGTACATATTGGCGCCCTCGGCAAAACCGGCGAGCAGCGGATCGGCCGCGCCGGCAGGCGTCATGTGCACCTGATCCCAGCCCACGTGCGGGACCTTCAGACGGCTCGACTCCAGGTGCGTGCACGAGCCACGCATGATGCCCAGGCCATCGACCCAGGGACCGCCGGCCTGCTCGGAGGCATCGTCGTCCGCGTCCACGCCCTCGTCCGCAGGCACGCCCTCGTTGCCACGCTCAAAAAATAGCTGAAGACCCAGGCAGATGCCGAGCAGCGGAGTTCCGGCGGCAACGGCATCGAGCACGGCCACCTCCTCGCCGCTCTGGCGCATAAAGGCGATCGCGTCATAGAACGCGCCCACGCCCGGGATGACCAGGCCGTCGGCGTTGTGGATCTGCTCCGGATCGTCCGATGTGCAGGCGGCGGCACCGGCGCGCGCAAGCCCGCGCACGACGCTCGACAAGTTGCCCTTGTGGTAGTCGACCACCACGATCTTCGGTTCGCCCACGCGACCCCTCCACTTCTCATCATCCAAAACCACCACAAAGGTGCCTGTCCCCTTCGTGGTGGTTTTACCCTTGTGACGGTTACAGCGAGCCCTTGGTGCTGGGGATGCCCCGCACGCGGGAATCGAGCTCGCAGGCGTGGCGCATCGTGCGGCCCACGGCCTTAAAGGCGGCCTCGATAATGTGATGCGAGTTGCCACCCGCCAGTTCGCGCACGTGCAGCGTGAGCTTGGCATCGCGTGCGAAGGCATAGAAGAACTCGACGGCCAGCTCAGTATCGAAGCTGCCCACGCGCTCGGTCGGCACGGGCAGCTCGCAGTAGGCCTGGCCGCGACCCGAAATGTCCACGGCGGCCATCACGAGCGTCTCGTCCATGGCGATCGCCGCATCGGCAAAGCGCGTAATACCCGCTTTGTCGCCCAGCGCCCGGCAAAACGCCTCGCCCAGCACAATGCCCGTGTCCTCGACGGTATGGTGCGCATCGACTTCCACATCGCCTACCGCATGCACCGTCAAATCGAACAGGCCATGGCGGCCAAAGGCGTTGAGCATGTGGTCGAAAAACGGCACGCCGGTCGAGATATCGCACGTACCGGTTCCATCCAGGTCGAGTTTGACGACAATGTCGGTCTCCCCCGTCTTGCGGGTCACCTCGGCATAGCGGTCCATCTACATCTCCTCCTTCACCAGCGTGGCAAACGCTGCCAGCACCTCGTCATTTTCCTGCGGGGTGCCCACGGTAATGCGCAGGCAGTCCGCGAGCCCCGGCGCGTAGCTAAAGTCGCGCACCAAAATTGAATACTCGTCGCGCAGGCGCTCGCGCACGCGCGTGGCATGCGGCGTGCGCACGAGCACAAAGTTCGCCGCGCTCGGCCACGCCTCCACGGGCAAGCCCTCGGCAGCCATCACGCGCAGAGCGGCCAGCTCGCGCTCACGCTCGGATGCGACCTGCGCCACCACAGGTGCGTAGGCATCGCGGGCACGCACGCAGGCAAGTGCTGCCGCCTGGCTCAGCACGTTGACCGAATAGATCTGGCGAATCGCCGCGAACACGTCGATGACCTCGGGCGCCGCGATCACATAGCCCAGGCGCGTGCCGGCGGCGCCGAACGCCTTGGACAGTGTATGCAGAATCACCAGGTTAGGATGCTCGGCAATAAGGCCTTGCGCCGTAGTTGCCGCGCCAAACGAATCGTCGACAAACTCCACGTAGGCCTCGTCGACCATGACCATGCCGGGGCACGCATCGCACAGCGCCGCGACAAAGTCGAGCGGCGCCACGTCGCCCGTGGGATTGTTGGGTGAGGTCACGATCGCCAGGTTGCACTCGGGTGCGGCCGCGAACACAGCCGCCTGGTCGAGCTCAAAAGTTGCCGGGTCGCGCCACACGTCGCGCACCTCGGTCTGACAGAGCGACGCAAAGAACGCGTACTCGCTAAAGCACGGCGGGCAGTTGAGCAGGGTCCGCCCCGCGCCGCCAAACGCCAGCAGGAAGTTATAGAGTAGCTCGTCGCCGCCGTTGCCCACGCAGATGTTCTCGCGCGTCACGCCATGCCAGGCAGCAAGCTCGTCGCGCAGGTCGTTGGACATGGGATCGGGATAGCGGTTGAGCGGTGCGGCAGCCAAGGCCGCATCAACCGCCTCGCGCACGCCGGCCGGCACGGGATAGGTGTTCTCGTTGGCCGAAAGATTGATGCGCGTGGGCGTAAAGTTGGGATCGTAGGGCTCAATACCGGCCAGGTAAGGCTGGACGAGCTCCTTCATGCGGGGCGTCAGCTCGGCCATATTAGGCCTCCCCGCCGGTCGCGCCAGCGCCATCCGAGCCTGCAGCCGCCAGGTCCACACCCTCGGCGACCGTCGCCACAGCGTCGCCCGGCCAGGCGACCTTGGTCAGGTCGGCCGCAGCCAGCGACTCGGCACTCACAGCATCCTCGCCCTGCTCTAGCACGCGGCGACGCAGCGCGGCGGAAAGCGCGTGTGCCCACAGGCCCTCGGCCTCGGCCAGGCGCTGTGTGGCGGGAGCGTCGGAGAGCAGGCCCTCGGGCGTATAGCAAATGACGCTCGAGCGCTTGACGAACTCTTCGACCGAAAGCGGGTTGGAGAACATGGCCGTACCGCCGGTCGGCAGCGTGTGGTTGGGACCGGCAACATAATCGCCGAGCGGCTCGGAGCTCCAAGCGCCCACAAAGATGGCGCCGGCGTTGCGAATACCGCCGAGCAGACCCATCGCATCCTTGCAGTGCAGCTCCAGGTGCTCGGGCGCCACGGTGTTCACCGCCTCGACGGCAGCGGCCATGTCGGCAGCCACTACGATGGTGCCCTCGTTATCGAGCGAGGCGCGCGTGATCTCGGCACGCGGCGACTGCGCCACCAGGATGTCGATACCCGCCTCGACCTCACGCGCAAACTGCTCGTCGCAGGTCACCAGATAGCAGGCTGCCAGCGGATCGTGCTCGGCCTGGGCCATCAGGTCTGCCGCGACCACCATGGGCTTGGCCGTGGCATCGGCCAGCACGCAGACCTCGGACGGGCCAGCGACCATGTCGATTCCCACGTCGCCCGAGACAATCTGCTTGGCAGCGGCAACAAAAGCGTTGCCCGGACCGGTGATTTTATCGACACGCGGAATGATCTCGGTACCGTACGCCAGCGCGGCCACGGCCTGAGCGCCGCCCACCATATAGATTTCGTCTACGCCGCCGAGTTTTGCCGCGGCGAGCGTGTAGGGGCTGATCAGGCCATCTTTTTGCGGCGGGGTCACCATGACCACGCGCTTGACGCCGGCAACCTTGGCGGGAATGGCGTTCATGAGCACCGTGGAGGGATACTGCGCGCGACCGCCCGGCACATAGATGCCGGCTGCCGCGAGCGGAGTCACCTTAACGCCGAGCATCGTGCCGTCCGGGCGCGTGGTAAACCAGCTCTGCTCGACCTCGCGCTGGTGGAACTCGCGAATCTGGCGCGCGGCCTTTTCGAGCGCCGCGACAAAGGCCGGGTCGAGGCCTTCGAGCGCGGCATCAATCTGCTCTTGCGGCAGACGGAAGCTCTGCAGCTCAACACCGTCAAAACGCTGGCAGTAATCGCGCACCGCGGCATCGCCGTTGGCGCGCACGTTGGCCACGATATCGCGGGCGGCGTCGACGATGTTTTGCGGCAGCACGCCCTTGCGGTTGAGCTGGTTGGTAACGAGACGCTCACCGGGAGCAAGCTTGATGGTCTTCATATCGGTATCCCCTATCGGTCGAGGTTGTGTTCGAAAAACGAAAGGCCGGGCGGCGGCGCCAATCGGCCCGCAGCCCGGATATGGGGGCGCCCGTGCGTGCTCGCGCTATTGTGCTGAGCCCGCGACGGGCTCAAAATGCTTGTCCTTCACGGCAGCAGCCAGGCGATCGGCCAAGTTGCGTACGCGCGGATCCAAGCGCGCGGCACCTGGGTTGACGAAGAAGCGAGCCGTGCAGTCCATGATGCGGCCGGTGATTACCAAATCGTTGTCGCGCAGCGTGGCGCCCGTGGCGGTAATATCCACGATGCGATCGGTCATGCCGACGATGGGGCCCAACTCAATATTGCCGTGCAGCGAAACGATGTCGGCATTCACGCCGCGCTCGGCATACCAGGCACTCGCGATGCGCGGGTACTTGGTTGCCACGCGAAGCGAACCGCGGCGGGCATAGTTGCGCTCGGCCTGACCGGCGCGCCACGCGGGCTCTGCCTCGATAAAGGTGCACAAGCCATAGCCCAGGTCTACCAGCTGCAGCAGGTTGAGGTCCGCCTCGATGAGCGAGTCCCAACCGCAGATGCCGCAATCGGCACCGCCGCAGCCCACAAAAGCGGGCGCATCGCTGGGACGCACGATGACAAACTCGATATCGCCGACCGTACCCTCGCCGGCGTGTGTGTCTCGGCCGCGCACGACGAGATGACGACCGGGGTCGCGCAGCTCAGAGACATCCAAGCCCGCGGCCTCGAGCACGTCGAGTGTGTCGGCCTTGAGCGACCCCTTGGGCACGGCGATGCGCAGCGGACCCTCGGCGCCACGGCCCGCGGCGTGATCGCCATCGGGAACGGCGTCCTCGGCCGAGGTGCGCGCGGCCTCCAGGCGCTCGAGCGAAAAGGCGAAGCCTGCCGCCGGCACCTCGATGCCGTCGCCAAATGCGCCGGTAAAGATGGAGTCGTAGCGTCCGCCCGAACCGACCGGATCGGGCAGGCCGCCGGCATAGGCCTTAAAGACCAGGCCCGTGTAGTAATCAAACGAGTTCATGATGGAGAAGTCGAAGGACAGCACCTGGGCGTCCTCGGGAGCCAGACCCTCGACCAGGGCGCGCAGCTCGCGCGTGAGCGGCGCGACAATGCCCGCCGCCGCCAGCAGCGCGTCGACGCGGTCGAGTACCTCGGCGCCGCCGTGCAGGCGCGGCAGCTCGCTAATGGCGGCCTTGACGGCCTCGGGCTCGGCGCTTGCCGCCACGCGGGCATCGAGGCCCACGAAGTCGTTGGCGTGCACGCAACGCAATGCCTCGGCAGCCAGTTCGCGATCCTCACAGGCCGCGAGCAACTCCTTAAACGGGCGCACGCTACCCGCGATAATGCGCGCATCGGGCAGTGCCAGCTTGCGCACAGCCTCCGCCACCAGCGAGACGATCTCGACATCGCCCGTGGTATCGCCCGCACCGATAAGCTCAAAGCCCAGCTGCGTAAACTGACGCGAGCCACCGGCATTGCGCTGGCACTCGCGGACCACCGGCGCCTCATAGCGCAGGCGCAGCGGCAGATCGGCCGCGCGCATGCGAGTCGAAACCAGGCGAACGATCGGCAGCGTGTTGTCGGGACGGACCACCAGCAGGCGACCGTCGTCATCAAAGAGCTTAAACGGGGTGTCCGCAATGCGGCCGCCCTCCTCGAGCGAACCCTTGTCCTCGAGCAGCGGCGTCTCGACCGGCAGGTAATGATGCTCCCTAAAGCAGCCCTTCACCGTCAGCGCAATCTCCTCGCGCGCCTGAGCCTCCTCGGGCAATATGTCCCGGAATCCCCACGGTGTGGCCGTCATCTGGTGAACCTCCTCATGCTGTGTTTCGTATAGAACAGAAGACCGGCATAGCTCCGCCGGTCTTCTGGGTACTTTAGCATACTAGAGTGTTTGCGGGGAAAATCCGTCGCAGCCGCTCACACCGTATTCATTTGGAAACATAGGGCAGATCGCCGCAACCCAACCCCGCCTAGGCACCAATCGCACGACGATACTCTGCCATTACCTGCGCATCGGCAGCTGCGGGGTCGGCAAAATAGCGCCCGTCATAAGTCTCGGCCGAAACAACTCCGCGATAGCCGCGCGCCACCAGCCTATCCAGGTCGGCGCGCATATCGCGGTCGCCGTCACCCCAGGCAAGATGCGTCGTGCCATCTGCCGCAACATCGACAAAATGCACGTGGGCGACATCATCGCCAAGCAGATCGAAATAATCGTCGATGGTATCCCCTGCCACTGCCATAGCGCCCAAATCCAGACACGCCTTAAGTGCCGGATGATCAACTGCCTCGATCATGCGCTTCGTGTCGGCCGCCGAGTTCACGATCATCGACTCAACCGGCTGTAGGGCCTCGAGCACCAGTCGCACGCCGCGCTCTCCCGCATGCTCGGCAATCGCACGCAGCATCGAGGCGCTGCGACCCCACGCGTCCTCGATCGGCTCGTTCAAAAATGCCCAGCCGCTCGAGACCATGACCTGCTCGGCTCCAAGTTCCGCCGCGATATCCACAACGTTCTTAAAGTACGCGAGCGTGCGGGTACGCGCCTCATTCCCGCGCGCCGCGATATTCCACGGCTTGGGGTTGTTCTGTTCGGGACAAAGCCCCACAATCCGAACCCCATACCGCTGCGACAGCTCCCGCACCTGCTCGAGCGAATCGTATCCATGGCAATCGACATACAGATGCATCGCCCCGGTCCAAAGCTCGCAACACGTGTAGCCCGAGGCCGCTGCCGAAGAAAAGAATTCCTCAAGGTCAAAATAACGATGGCTGATATTCATGACGGCAAGCTGCGGATACTCCATCTTGTCCACCTTTCGGCAAAAGGGCGCCGCAGCACAGTGTGCGCGACGCCCCCTCTTACATTATTCTCATTATGACGGATGCCCTACTGAACACCAAGCACTCCAAAGAACGCGCCGGCGATACTCACGAGCAGGATCACGAGCATGATAAGCAGCGGATTCATCTTCTTCTTGAGCATGAGATAGACGATTCCAAACAGCCCCATCGTGACAAAGCCCGGGAAGATTCCGTTGAGCAGCTCGGCGAGCGTCTGAGCGCCATCGCCCGCACCGACCATGAGCGGAATGTCCACGGTGACCATCTCCATGGTCATAGCGCCGATCACCATGGCGCCCATGATAGAGGCCATCTTGACGATCGTGTCCATAATGCCCGATTCCTGGACCTTGCTGATCATGTCCGAGCCAAAGCGATATCCCACAAACGTCAGCAGGTAACGGATGATGTAGTGAGGGACGTTGAACACGAGCAGGAACAAAATCGGGCCAAGAATAGAGCCCTGCAGCGCCAGCGACGTGCCGACACCCGTTGCCAAAATTCGCAGCGTGCCCCAGTAGAAGGCATCGCCCACGCCGGACAGCGGCCCCATCAAAGCAAGCTTGACATTAGAGATCGCGCTCGTGTCAAAGCTATCGTCAGTAGCGTTGACCTCTTCCATTGCGGCAGCAATGGACATGGGGAGCGTCGAGATGTACGGCGTGACGTTATAGAGCTCCATATGGCGCTTGAGGGCGGCCTTAAAGTCCGCATCCTGCGGATACAGCTTGCGAAGGATCGGCATAAGGGCCCACATAAAGCCGATATGGCCCATACGCTCGTAGTTCCAGGAATGCTCATAGGGAATCGAGCGCCAGAACAGCTTCTTAAGGTCTGCGCGGGAAATCAGCCCGTCGTAAGAAGACTCAAACTTAAAACTCATCGAACCCACTCCCAATCGCAGGATCCTCGGTTGCCACTGCGGGCTGCTCCGCCTTTTTCTTCTCGCCCAAAACCGTCATCGCGACGACGATGATCGCGGCAAAGATCGCCACGCCCGTCGTGCTAATGCCAAAGTAGGCGACGAGGAAGAAGCCAGCGAAGAAGAACGGAGCCACCGTTTTGTTCATAATCATCTGCGCCAGCATCGCAAAGCCGAGTGCGGGCAAGAAGGCGGCGGCAACATCCATGCCGGTCTGAACGAAATCGGGGATGATGTTGAGCAGGCTGGCGACGGCATCGGCGCCAAAGAAGAATGCCAGGGGAATAATCAGCAGGCCGCACCAGCTCTGCGCGTAACCGGCGATGAGCATGTTGCGCGTGATGGCCTTGGTGTCTCCGTCCTCGACGTTTTTGTCGATACGGTGCACCAGCAGCAGCATCACCGGCTGGCCCAGGGCAGTATCGAGCGCCAGGACGATCGTTGCGATGGGAATACCCAGGGTCAGGGCCGCCGAAGCGTCCGCGCCGGCCTGCATGGCAAGCGACACACCCAGAATGGTTCCGGAAATCGTATCGGGCGGGTTATACGCACCGACCGAGATGGCGCCGACCATGGCAAGCTCCATCGTGGCGCCCATGATCGTGCCAGTCACCATGTCGCCCATGACAAGGCCAACCAGAGGTCCGAGCACGATCGGGCGCTGGAGGTAGCTCGTGCCCGTCAGCCACTCGGAATAGCCCAAAAGGGCAATCACGAAAAATCAGGATTGTCTTGATAACCATGACAGCCCCTAACCGATGACCTTCGCGGCGTCAGTCTTCGCATCTGCCGGAATCATCTGAATGAACAGTTCATAGCCCTCGCCGAGCAGCTCTTTGACGTATGCCTCGTTTTCGGGCGTAAGGAACACACTCGTCGAGACCTGGCGGGCATTCTCGCTAAAGGCAACGTTGCCGAGGTTGATCTTCTTGACTCCCATCGCCTTGGCGACGGCACCGGCCTGCTGGATCGTCTCGCAAACCACGAAGAGCTTGTACTTATCGGTCACTCCGCTCTGGAGCGCCTTGACGGCGTCCTCGGTGTTTTTAACGACGACCTTGCAGCCCTCAGGCTTTGCAAGGGACAGGGCCTGTAGACGAAGCTTGTCATTGAGGACCGTGTCGCTCACCAACAGGATGCAATCGGCACCCAGAGCCGAGGTCCAGCTAACGGCAACCTGGCCGTGAAGCAGTCGATAATCTACACGAATCATCTGAATCATGATGTGCTCCCTAGTGGTTAAAACTCATCGAGCTCGGCCTGCCCCAGCAGGTCGTTGACGTACTTGACCTTGGTGTCGTCCGCCTCGACGATCTGGCGAATGGCCTCATCGATCGGGGTGGATTCGGACACGAACAGCAGCTGAATAAGGAGCGGCAGGTTCATATTGGTCACGAGGTGCGTGTTGGGACGCGTCTGGACGATCTTGGTGAACTCGTTGTTGACACTGCCGCCAAAGAGGTCGGTGCAAACAACGACCTCATCGTCCGCGGCAAAGCCGTCCAGAATCGCTGCGGCCTCCTTGGTCAGGTCCTCGTTTCCGTCGACATACATAGAGAGCGCATGGACGTTTTCGCGCTCGCCGGAAAGCAGCCCAATGCTCTCGACGATTCCAGACGCAAAATGGGCATGGGATGCAACGATAAACTGCCTCATTCGATTCCCCTTTCTTGCGAATTTCGGCATAAAAATGCCCGGACGCATGCGCCCGGGCAGGGTGCTTCTTGATCAGTAGCTTATTTGTCACCGATTAGTAGTCGAACTGGTGATAGTAACGACGGTAGTTGAGGTTGTGCTTGGTGACCGTCTCGTAGTAAGCGGCAAGGCGATCGGTGATCAGCGAGGAGAGGATCCACGGAGACACGATGACGCGGAACTCGTCGTCAAGGCCGGGGATCGCGAACTCGGCGGTGTCGA